>Ga0208916_10000005_pt1 | contig 118398 bp, 113 predicted proteins | sample DEB19_08_DNA_5_FD_184523 | JGI IMG/M metagenome (GOLD analysis project Ga0208916, IMG submission 184523) | Aqueous microbial communities from the Delaware River and Bay under freshwater to marine salinity gradient to study organic matter... | ecosystem: Environmental > Aquatic > Marine >... | reverse complement strand
CGCTGATCGAGGCCTTCCAACTCAGTGACCGCCAAGCCGAAGACATCCTTGAAATTCGCCTGCGCCAATTGGCGCGGCTTGAAGCCATCAAGATCGAGCAAGAGTTGAGTGAGTTGCGTGAAGAGCAGGGCAAGCTAGAAGAGATTTTGGGCAGTCCTGCCGCGCTGCGCCGCCTGATGATCAAGGAGATCGAAGCGGACGCCAAGACCTTTGCCGACCCGCGCCGCACGCTGATTCAAGAAGAGAAAAAAGCCGTAGCCGAAGTCAAGGTGGTGGACGAACCGGTGACGGTGGTCGTGTCTGAAAAAGGCTGGGTGCGTGCCCGCACCGGCCACGGCCACGACGCCACCAGCTTCGCCTTCAAGGCGGGCGACGGTCTGTATGGCACCTTTGAATGCCGCACAGTGGACACCTTGCTGATTTTTGGCAGCAACGGTCGCATCTACAGCGTGCCTGTGGCCACACTGCCTGGCGCACGGGGCGATGGTCAACCCGTGACCACCTTGATCGAGCTGGAACCTACCACGCAGATTGCCCACTACTTTGCAGGTCCGGCCAACGCCACGCTGCTGCTCAGCAGCTCAGGCGGTTACGGCTTCATGGCCTCGGTCGAGAACATGGTCTCGCGCAACAAGGCCGGTAAAGCCTTCATCAGTCTGGGTGATGGCGAAACCGTTTGCGCCCCAAGCCATGTCAGCGGCTCCAGCGCCACCGTGCCTGCCGACAAACAAGCCATGGCAGCGGCGTCCAGCGTCTGCTGTGCCAGCGCGGGTGGCCGCGTGCTGACGTTTGAAATCAGCGAACTTAAGACGATGGAAAAAGGCGGCCGGGGTTTGATGCTCATCGACCTGGAAGCCAAAGACACCTTGGCCGGCGCTGCGGCCTACACCCGCAGCGTGAAGATCGCCGGCATTGGCCGAGGCGGCAAAGAGCGTGAAGAAACCCTTGAAATCCGCAGCCTGAACAACGCCAAAGCCGCACGGGCCAAGAAAGGCCGTGTGGCCGATCTGGGCTTCAAGCCGAGTCGGGTGACTCGGGTGGAGTGATTGATGCGGACCCAAGGCGGAGGTCTTAGACGTCAGATTAAGTCATGGACCCCCGATCACGTCGGGGGTGACAAACTTCACATTGCGATGACGAGCTTTGAGCTTTGAGCTTTGAGGTTGGGGTGTCTATCGTTGACGTTCCGGTGACGAGCTTTGATGTTGTGGTGAAGGGCCTTGATGGCGGAAGTGGCGGGCGTTGATTTGAACGCCTGAATCCCTCATCTGGCCAGTGGCGCGTGCCGATGGCAGCTGACCAGGTGGTCGTTGACCATGCCTGATGCTTGCATGAAGGCATAGCAAATGGTGGTGCCGACGAATTTGAAGCCGGCCTTTTTCAGGGCTTTGCTCATGGTGTCGGACTCGGTGGTTTGGGCGGGCACTTCGGCCATGCTTTTGCGTCGGTGTTGTAAGGGCTCGCCACCGACAAATTGCCAGACGAACTGGCCAAAGTTTTGGCCCTTGGATTGCAGGGCGAGATAGGCTTGGGCGTTGCCGATGGTGGCGGCGACCTTGAGACGGTTGCGCACGATGCCCGGATCGGCCAGCAATTCGGCCACTTTGGTGGCGTCATAGCGGGCTATTTTTTCGGGGTCAAACTGGTCAAAGGCGGCGCGGTAGGTTTCGCGTTTTTTCAGCACCGTGGACCACGACAGCCCGGCTTGTGCGCCCTCTAGGTTGATCAACTCGAACAGGGCGCGATCGTCACGCTGGGGCACGCCCCATTCGGTGTCGTGGTAATGGCGGTACAGGTCAAAGCCTTCGCACCAGGGGCAACGCTGCATACAACTCCTTTGGAAGCTGGCCAGTGTAGCGAAGGTGCCGTCACACCCGTCAGGCCGCAGATGCGGATGCAGGTATGGATGCGGGTGCTTGGCGTGCCCAATCAGATGATGAATTTACCGACTTCACGCCTTGTGGTGTCGGCGACATGCGAGAGCTCGATCACGGTGGCCGTGATTTCTTCCGCCGCATCGGCATTGTTGGCTGCGATCTGGTTGAGGTTGGAGATGTTGGCGTTGATCTCTTCCACCGCGGCACTTTGCTGTTCCATGGCGACTGATATGCGCTGCAGCATGCCATCGGTGACCTGCGCGCTGGCTTCGATTTGCCCCATGTCTCTGGCGACTTCTTGCACGGTACTCACAGCCCGCTTGGCTTCGGTGACAGCTTGCTGCACCAGCAAGGTGATTTCTTGGGTGCTTTGGGCGCTGCTTTCAGCCAGTTTTCCGACCTCTTCGGCCACCACAGAAAACCCTTTGCCGTGTTCTCCGGCACGCGCCGCTTCGATGGCCGCATTGAGGGACAGCAAATTGGTTTTGTTGGCAATGCCTTCGATGACTTCGGTAATTTTGTTGATCTTCTCGGAGTTCGTTGCGATGTTGTTGACGACTTCGATCATGGTCTCCATCTTGCCCCGGCCATTTTGAACAATGCTCACAGCTTCGCGTGATTTCTGGCTGGCGCTTTCGGTGCTCCGACTGACATCGATGACCGATGTCGATGTTTGGTTGACCGCGGCGGCCACTTGGCTCATGGCGTGTTTTTGGTTTTGCACGCCATCCGAGATTTGACCAATCGCAGTGGTGAACTGATTGGCCGCTGTGGCCACTTGCATGGTGTTTTGATTGATCACGCCCATGGTGTTGCTCAGGGCCTGCAGTGAGCTGTTCAGGTTGTCCTTGAGTTGTGCCAGTTCGCCTCGGCCTTGCGCATGCACGCGGCCTGTCAGGTCGCCTTGCGCCACGCCGTTCATGACCTGGCCCACATCCCCGAGCATGGTGTTCAGGGCCGCCATGGCTTGTGTCGCGTTGTCCATGGCCTGTTTGAATTCACCTTTGACCTGCACGTTCACTTGGGCGTCAAACTGCCCGTTGTAGAGCGCTTGCATCACGGCATTGAGTCCGTCCATGGTGGCTTTGACGCTGTTGACGCTGGCGTTGACCGCGTCCTTCATGGCCTTCAGGTCGCCTTGGAGCTGGACGTCTACGCGTTGGCTGAAATCGCCTTCTGCGATGGCGGTGACCACGGCATTGACCTGGTACATGGCTTGTTGCTGAGCATCCAGCATGCCGTTGAAAGCGCTGGCCATCTCCCCGATTTCGTCTTGGCTTGTGACCTTCGCACGCTTGCTGAAATCGCTGGTGACCTGGATCTCGGCCATGGTGGCCTGCATTCGCCGCACAGGGGCCACAATGGCCCGCGCCACCAAGTAGCTGATCAGGATGCCTGCGATCAAGCCGGTAATGGCAGAAACAATGACGATGTTGTAGGAGCTGGTGGAGGCCTCGACGATTTTTTCTGCCATGTCGTTGGCTTCGTCTACTTGCACCTTGTTGAATTCATTCAGCTGCACATCCAGTTCGGCGCTTTTCTGGTCGAACTCTTCCATCAATTCATTGCCTGCATCCATGCCCTTGCGGATGTAGGTGCGGGCCATTTTCTTGCCCAGTGCATGAAAGTCAGAAAACTGGCTCTGCAGCGCTTCCATCTTTTTCAGGGCAACGGTGTCATTCTCGTTGCGGAACATGGTCTTGAACTTCTCTGCGTTGTCATGGAAGTCCTGCGCGTTCTTGTCCGCTTCATCGAACCCCTCAGTGTGGTGGCTGACGGCGACATCGGTGAGGAACTGCCCTACCTGGGAGACGTCCAGCATCATGCGTTCAGCGATCAGCACAAACGGCAGACTTTCATTTTTGATTTGGCGTGCGCTGGCGAGCGTCTGGCTTTGGTAAGAAAGAATGACACTCAACGCCACCAAAAAGACGCTGATGACCAAACCAAAGCCAAAGGTCAGGCGGGTACCAATTTTGAGCTTGCTGAGCATGACGGTTTCTTTCGGGAATTTTTTGAATTTTTAAATTCAAATAAAATGATTTTTTGAGGTATTTGATATCTATAGTGATATTTTCTTCAAATATGAATATATCACCCAATACAAGCAGGGTCTTTGGCTTGAACTGTTCGATTGCTTGTGTTGTTGATTTTGGCTTTTTGGCTTGTGCATGTGAATCGGCGCATTTTGGATAATGCGCGTGAATGGACTCTGTTTCAGAGTCATGCCCACGCGCAAGGAAAGCCATGGCCCTGGTCGATCATCTGAAGTCTCTGCGCGCAGCGTGCGCAGTGTCCTTGACCGGCAGCAGCATCGGCGCAGCGCGGGCGCTGCATGTGTCGCAGTCGTCGGTCACGCGGGCTGTTCAGTCGCTTGAAGACGTTTTGCAGCAGGCGGTGTTTGACCGGTCAGCCCAGGGCATGCGGGTCACGCCGCCATGGGCCGAGCTGCTGCAGCGCTGCGTTCGCGCTTTTCAATATCTGGCCATTGCACCGGCCTCAAAAGTGGGCTTGGCCGAGGGGCCGGGCTGGATGACTTGTCGGTTTGCCTCGGGCGTGGGCTTGCGGCATTTACGGGTGCTCTTGTCACTGGCGGTCACGGGTTCCGAGACGGTGACCGCCGGGCAGTTGGGTGTGAGCCAGTCGGCGGTTCACCAGAGTCTGGTGCAGGCGGAGCATTTCAGTGGCAAAAAACTGTTCACCCGCAGTCGCCAGCATGGCTTGCGCGTGACGGAGTTAGGTGCCCAGGTGGTCCATGGCTGCAAGCTGTTTGACGCTGAACTGGCGCAAGCTGACGAGGTGTTGGCCGCCTTGTCTGGCCAAGTGGCGGGGCGGCTGGCCATTGGCACCTTGCCGTTTTCTGTGGGGCCTTTGTTGCCGGTGGCGGTCAACCGTGTCATGCAGGACTTGCCGGGTTTGCAGGTCACGGTGGTGGACGGCACCTACGATGCGTTGATTGCCAAACTGCGCGATGCCGAGATTGATTTGATCGTGGGCGCGTTGCGACCAGAGTTTGCTGTTCAGGGCCTGATGCAGGAAACCCTGTTTGTCGATGGTCTGGCGGTGGTCGTGCGGGCGGGTCACCCTTTGGCTTTGCGTCAGCAGTTGTCGTGGCAACACTTGGCCGAGGCGCAATGGATCATGCCCATGCCCAACACACCGGCGCAGACGGTGTTTGAGCGCACTTTGGCGCAGGGTGGTTTGCCATTACCTGCAACCCAGTTGAGGGTCAACAGCGCATTGATGATGCAGTCTTTGTTGATGCAAAGTGACCGTCTGGCCATGATGTCACCGCGTCAGATTCAAAGCGAAATTCAAGCGGGTTTGCTGGTGGTTTTGCCCTTGTCTGTGCCCCATGCAGTCCGCACCATCGGCCTCATCCGCCGCTCGGGCATTTTGCTGACACCGGGCATGCAGGCTTTGCTGGAGGCCTGTCGCCGGGTGGCCTACGAGATGGTCGGTGAAAACCCTTTAAATAAGCCAGACGCATAGCCGTTTCCTGAATAGCATTGGACGCCTGTGGGCGCGTGCCCAATCATGGGCAACAGCTTATTCCACAGGAGATACACATGAAAAAACGCTTGATGTTGGGTTCGATCGCGGGTCTGGCGCTGAGTGCCGTGACAGGCTTGGTGCAGGCGCAGGACAACACTTTCAAGATCGGTCTGGTCTTGCCCATGTCCGGGCCATTTGCCTCTACGGGCAAGCAAATGGAGTTGGCCGTGCGTTTGTACATGGCGCAGCACGGCGACACGGTGGCTGGCCGTAAGGTGGTGTTGATCGTCAAGGACGACACAGGCGCACCGGATGTGACCAAGCGCATTGCGCAGGAACTGGTCATCAACGACAAGGTGCAAGTGCTGGCTGGTTTTGGTTTGACGCCTTTGGCCATGGCCACGGCGCCTGTGGCCACGCAGTCCAAAACACCGCTGGTGGTCATGGCCGCTGCCACGTCCATCATCACCGAGGCATCGCCTTTTATTGTGCGCACCAGCTTCACGGTGCCCCAGGTGGTGACCACGCTGGCCGATTGGGCCACCAAGAACAACATCAAGAAAGTCGTCAGTTTGGTGACCGACTATGCGCCGGGCATTGACTCTGAAAAGTACTTCAACCAGCGCTTCATCAACAACGGCGGTGTGGTGATTGAAACCTTGCGTGTGCCTTTGCGCAGCCCGGATTTCGCGCCGTTCTTGCAAAAGGTGCGCGATGCCAAGCCCGATGCCTTGTTTACCTTTGTGCCCGCGGGTGTGGGTTCGGCTTTGATGAAGCAGTTTGCCGAGCGAGGCCTGGACAAGGCTGGCATTCGCCTGATTGCCGAAGGCAGCGTGACCGATGACGACATCTTGAACAACATGGGCGATGTGGCCGTGGGCGTGGTGACTGCGCACCATTACTCAGCCTCGCACAAATCGGCTTTGAACAAGAAGTTTGTCGAGGCTTTTGGCAAGGCCAACAACGGTCTGCGTCCGAACTTCATGGCGGTCGGCGCTTATGACGGCATGCGCGTGATTTATGAAGCCGCCAAAACCACCAAAGGCGCTGGCGGTGAAGCGCTGCTCAATGCCATGAAAGGGCAAGCGTTCGAGAGCCCACGCGGCCCGATCTACATTGACAACCAGACCCGTGACGTGGTTCACAACATGTATGTGCGCCGTGTCGAGCGTGTGGGTGGTCAGTTGTGGAATCAGGAAATTGAAACCGTGACCGACGTGAAAGACATTGGCAAAACGCGCTGACCATCGACCTATGAACGCTTTGCCATTGCTCTTGGTGCCGGGTTTGATGTGCGACCACGCTGTGTGGACGCCCTTGTTTCCGTGCTTGGGTGCCGATCGTGTTTGCACCGTGGTGGACCATGCCGATGCGGATTCTTTGCCGCAGATGGCCCACCAGTTGCTCGCTTCGGCCCCCGCGCAGTTTTTGCTGGCGGGCCATTCCATGGGGGCGCGCGTCGCGCTGGAAGTGCTCAGGTTAGCGCCTGAGCGCGTTCGGGGCCTTGCCTTGATGGACACGGGCTTTTTGCCCAAACCTGAAGGTCAAGCCGGGTACGACGAGGCCGCCAAGCGCATGGCCTTGTTGCATATCGCCCAATCACAAGGTGTTCGTGCCATGGCGCAGCAATGGGTGCGCGGCATGGTGCACCCCGACTTCTTGGGCGATGCCGAACTGATCGAGCGCGTTCTGGCCATGTTTGAGCGCAAGAGTGCAGACACCTTTGAGCGACAGATTCGCGCTTTGCTGACGCGGCCCGATGGCTCGGACGTATTGCGCAGCCTGCAGGTGCCTACGCTGTTGATGTGCGGTGCCCAGGACGCTTGGTCGCCGCCCGCCCAGCACGAAGCCATGCAGGCCATCATGCCTCCCGCGTTGGTGCAGCTCGACTTGATCGAGCACGCCGGACACATGGCGCCCATGGAGCGGCCTGCCGAGGTGGCCGCTTCGCTTTTGGGCTGGCTGACGCGCTGCGATCGTTTTGCACCTGAAGCCGGGGAGCCTTGACGTGGATGCCTTGGCGTTGTTGCAAGCCGAGAGCCAGTGCCGCCACCTCATCATCGCCGCAGCCGAGGCGGTAGACGGTCAGCAATATGAAGCCTTTGTTGATTGCTTCACCGAAGACGCTGTGTTGCAGCGCCCGGGCGGTGCGCCATTGGCCGGACGCGCCGCCATTTTCGCATCATACGCCCTGAAAAGTCCGGACCGTCTGACGCAGCATTTGCTGTGCAACCACCGCGTCGTAGTGGACCCTTCTGGCTGGGCCGAGTCGTCTTGCAAAGTGCTGCTTTACGTCAGCGACAGACGCCGTGAGCCTGCGCCTGAGGGCCGATTGGCTGACGTCAAGCACCATGTGGGTGAGTTCCGGGACCGGTTGATCCTCACGTCCGATGGTTGGCGCATTCAAAATCGCAAAGCCTGGTTCGAGTTGCAGGTGAACGCGCGAGCTGGGTCACCAGCGGCCTGATGCGCCGCCGCCGCCAAACCCGCCACCACCGCCTTTGAAACCACCACCCGGCCCGCCACCAGGACCACCCCGCCCACCCAAGCGGGCTCGCAGCAGGGCGGCAATGCCAATCCAGGTGGTCAACAAGGTGATGCCACCTGCGATCAGCGCCAAAGACAGCAGGCCAATCATGAACCAGGTCACCGCACCGACGATGGCGGCGGTCATGACCGAGCCAGCAAATCGTCCCAGCACAGCCCTCAAGACAAAGCCGAGCAATGCGCCTGCCACGATGATCCAGGTGATGTCGTTCAGCGGGTCTGTCGATGGGCCGACCACAGGCGCGGGCAGCGGTTCGCCATCAATGACACCCATCATGCGTTGCACACCTGCCGAAATGCCGCCTGCGAAGTCTTGCTGCCGAAACTTGGGTGTGATGACTTCGTCGATGATCCGTTTGCTGGTGGCATCATTCAGCGCACCTTCGAGCCCGTAACCCACTTCGATGCGCAGGGTGCGGTCGTTCTTGGCGACCACCAAAATTGCGCCATCGTCTATTTTTTTTCGGCCCAGCTGCCATTGCTCTGCCACGCGCAATGCATATTGCTCGATGGTTTCGGGCTGGGTGGTCGGTATCAGCAAAACGGCCAGTTGGCTGCCTTTGCGTGCCTCAAATGTGGCCAAGGCTTGTTCAATTTTGTCTTGCTGTTCCGATGTGAGCGTGTTGGTTTGGTCAATGACATGGCCAGTCAAAGGGGGCACGGGCACTTGTTGTGCGGCAGCGTGCACTTTTTGTCCCACTTGGGCGCTGCAAAGCGGCCCACCCACGACTGCGCTGAGCAAAAAAAAGCCGGTCATGGCCCGTCGCCAAGAGCTCACTTTGAATCACCGGCGTTGGGTGCCTGTGGTGTGGTTGCGGGCCCCAAATTGACGCTCGGTGGTTTGGCAATGGCTTGCTCGTTCTCTACCGAGAAGTTGGGTTTTTCTTTGTAGCCGAGTGCCCAGGCGGTCAGGTTGGAGGGGAATGAATGCACCGTCACGTTGTAGTCCTGTACGGATTTGATGTAACGGTTGCGGGCCACTGCGATGCGGTTTTCTGTGCCTTCGAGTTGGGCTTGCAGTTCAATAAAGCCCTGATTTGCAAGCAGCGTGGGGTAGTTTTCGGCCACCACCAGCAAGCGCGACAGGCTGCCAGACAGTTCTTTTTGGGCCTGCTGGAATTTCTGGAATGCCTGTGGATCGTTGACCAGTTCGGGCGAGGCCTGAATGGATGTGGCTTTGGCGCGTGCTTCGACCACGGCTTGTAAAGTGCTTTGCTCGAAGTTGGCCTGGCCTTTCACCACATTGACCAAATTCGGGATCAGGTCAGCCCGCCGTTGGTATTGGCTGAGCACCTCAGACCAGCTGGCTTTGACCTGCTCGTTGCCGCTTTGAAACTGGTTGTAGCCGCAGCCTGACAGGCCCAATGTGGCGGCCATCAGGAGCAGAGCGCTCCATCGGTGAAATACAGATGTCATGGCGGACCTCGAACGGTGGGACGGTGGAGTTTGGGTTCGTCAGCTTAGGTGGCTGAACTTGGGCTCACCGTGCGTTCTTCAACACAACTGCTTGCGCACCGGGCGAGGCCGCTCGCTTGTGCTGCCGTCGTGTGTGCATTGCTCAACAGACGAGAGCGCCTGAAAAAAAGACAGTGACTGCGGGGCGGGTATCGGTTACCCGCTCTGGGGGCGGTGCATGCATGCGCCGCACTCACCCTGTCATGCAGCGTTACTGCTGCTTATTCATTGGAGATCACACCATGAGCAACCTTGCCCGATTCAATCCTTTCAGCGAACTGCGAGAACCTTTCAGCGACGATTTCTTCAAAGGCTTTGCCTTGCGCCCCGTTTACCGCCTGATGGAAGGCGAACCCCAAATGCGTCTGGACCTGTCGGAGGATGACAAAAATTTTTTCGTCAAGGCCGAGATTCCTGGTGTGAAAAAAGAAGACATCAAGGTGTCGGTGGACGGCAACCAAGTGTGCGTGAGTGCCGAAGTGAAAAAGGAAAAGGAAGAGAAAGAAGGGGCCAAGTTCATCCGCAGTGAGCGCTATTACGGCAGCGTCTCGCGCAGCTTCACGCTGGATGAGGGGGTGGACCAAGCAGCGTCTTCTGCCAAATACGAAGACGGTGTTTTGCAATTGACCTTGCCCAAAAAACCCAACGGTCAAAGCCGCATGCTCAAAATTGCCTGACACCCCCGATCGGGCGCAGGCTGTTTGTTATCAAGATGGCTGGGCTGCGCTTGATGGCGCATGCCGCACGTGTGTCAGCGCGGCAGCGTCATCAAGGGAATGTCTTTGGCCAATGCCAATTTGTCGAGCTGCGCGCGAGTCTGGTTGGCCAGGAAAGCCTCGAGGGCGTGGCGCGTGGCGGGCTTGAACAGGTCTTTGACCGGATGTGCCAGCTTGATGCCAGCTGCCTCGCACAGGCTGACGGCAAAGTGCGGTTCCAGTGCAGCCAAGGCCACGCGGCCGTTTTTGCAGGCGTAGATGCGGTAGCCCGCGTGCGCACCACCCACTGCACCCTCGGGTGTGGTCATGCGCAGCTGGCGGGGCAGGGCCAGCCAGGCGGCAGCGTCAGACAATGCCACTTCATGGCGATAGCCTTTGCCTGTAGTCTGAGCCCGATCAGGGCCTTGAGTGCCGCCTCGCTGGCCATGAGTGCGCCGCCCATGTCGGCAAACAGGCTGGGGGGCAGGTCCATGCCATTGACCAGGCCGACTTCGGCTTGGTACGTCAAATCGTGGCCCGGAATCTCGGCCAGCGGGCCGGGGGCGCCGACCACTTCAATCAGGCTGAGCGTGGGGTATTGCCTGTGCAAGGTCTTCCAACTCAGGCCCAGTTTGGTGAGGGCCGAGGGGCGAAACGAGGTCAGCAGCAAGTCGGTTCGGGGCAGCAGTTTGTGCAGCGCGGCTTGACCGGCAGCGGTTTTGAGATCGAGTGTTTTTTGCTTGACGCCTGTGTGCAACAGCTCGTAGCCGCTGGCCGTGTAGTGCTGCATCGGGTCGCCAGAGGGCGGGTTGATCTTGGTGCAACTCGCGCCCATTTGGGCCAGGCGCATCAATGCAGCAGGGCCCGGCAGGTTGAGGGCAAGGCTCAGGATGCGCGTACCGCGCAGGGGTTTGTTTGTGCTCATGGTGCTGGGCATTGTAGGAGCGAGCCCCTGCTCACGAATGCTTGCCGGGGCAGCGCAACGCAGAGTGACACGCCAATTTTTGGCCGCAGTGACGGCCTGCTGCTAAAAATGGAAGGCCCTGGATGACGGGCTTTCAGGTGGCTTAAGCGCCAAAGTTCAACGGCAAGCCCACGTAGTTTTCAGCGATGGTGCGTGATCCCGCCTCGCTGTTGATCAGGTAGTCGAGTTCCGCGTCCTGAAACTTCTGACCCATCTCGCCGTTTTCCGGAAAGTGGTGCATCAAGCTGGTGAACCACCAGCTGAAGCGCTCGGCACGCCAGATGCGTCGCAGGCAGCGCTCTGAATAGGTGTCAATGCCTGCGTCGGTCTTGTCTTGGTAAAACTCGATGAAGGCGTTGGACAGGTATTTCACATCGGTAGCCGCCAGGTTCAGGCCTTTGGCCCCTGTGGGCGGCACGATGTGGGCGGCATCACCCGCCAAAAACATCCGGCCAAAACGCATGGGCTCGGTCACAAAGCTGCGCAGCGGCGCAATGCTTTTCTCGATGCTGGGGCCCGTCACCAAGTGCTCGCAGGCTTCGGGGTCGAGGCGGTTGCGCAATTCGGCCCAGAAAGCGTCGTCAGACCATTGCTCGACCTTGTCGGTCAGTGGCACTTGCAGGTAATAGCGGCTGCGCGTGGCGCTGCGCTGCGAGCACAGGGCAAAGCCTCGGGTGCTGTTGGCGTAAATCAGTTCGTGGTGCACAGGCGGTGTTTCTGACAAAACGCCCAACCAACCGAAGGGGTAGACCTTTTCGAATTCCTTGATCGATCCCTTGGGCACGCTGGCGCGGCACACACCATGGAAACCGTCACAACCGGCAATGAAATCGCATTCGATGGTGTGCAGGTGGCCATTTTTTTCGTAAGTCACGCGGGGTTTTGCGCTGTCGAATTCGTGCACCTGGACGTTTTCGGCTTCGTAGACCGTGGGCAAACCTGCCGCTTGGCGAGCGTGCATCAAGTCACGGGTCACTTCGGTCTGACCATAGACCATGACGTTTTTGCCGCCTGTCAGCTTGTTCATGTCGATGCGGTGGCGTGCGCCCTTGAACAGCAAGTCAAAGCCCCCGTGGAGCAGGCCTTCTTGATGCATGCGTTGGCCCACACCGGCTTCATCCAGCAGGTCCATGCTGACCTGCTCCAGCACGCCTGCACGAATGCGCGAAAGCACGTAATCGCCACTTTGGCGCTCAATGATGACGGCATCGATGCCCGCTTTGTGAAGCAATTGGCCCAGTAGCAGGCCAGAGGGGCCAGCGCCAACGATGGCGACTTGGGTGCGGGTGGTGCTCATGGGGGTCTCCTGGTGTTGGTCAAGACAATGCCCGCAAGCTTAGGCGGCCTGTCGGTTTTAACGCCTTGCAAGTGTTCGAGTTTGCACGCTGAGTAGATGATTTGTGCGATGATCGCGCAAATTGATGCACATCAACAGAAGCGCACAACAAGCCATGTCGGTGGCTTCAGCATTGACGCAGCTCACAGGAAAACCCCATGCCGATTGCCAAAGCAGACTACATCGAAGGCCTTGCCAAAGGGCTGGCTGTGCTCGAGGCTTTTGACACTGAACGCCAGCGGCTGAATGCGACGCTGGCCGCCCAGCGCACGGGCATCACGCGGGCGGCCGCTCGGCGGCATTTGCTCACACTTACCGAGCTGGGTTATCTGGAAACCGATGGCAGCCACTACTGGCTGTCGGCGAGGGTGCTGCGATTTGCGGGCAGCTACATGGCCACTTCGCGTTTGCCGCGCACGCTACAGCCCACGCTCAACCGTCTGGCACAGCAAACGCAGGCGGCTTTCAGCGCGGTGGTGCTGGATGGCGGCGAGGGCGTGATCGTGGCCCGCAGTGCGGGTGTGGCCGAGCCGGTGCGGCATCTGGCTTATGGCTTGCATCTGGGGGCACGCTTGCCTGCGCACGCCACGTCCACGGGGCGGGTGTTGTTGGCCAATTTGCCTCAGGCGGACTTCAATGCATGGCTCAAGGGCCGTGAATTGACCCGCATCACACCACAGACCGAAGTAGGCAAGGTCAAGTTCAAAGCGCTGATTGGACTGGTGCGGCGAGATGATCATTGCCTGGCTCGCGACGCGCATGAGCTGGGCATTCACGCGCTGGCTGTACCGCTGCGCAACATGCAAGGCCAAACCTTGGCCGCCCTGAATGTGGTGGGCACCGCCGATCAGTTGTCCGATACGGCGGTCGTGCGCAAGTGGCTGCCTTTGTTGCTGGAGGCGACACGCGAGTTGCGGCCTTTGTTGTGAAGCGACTCAAACGCCCAAGTGTTGCTCGAGCACACTGGGGTCGTTCAGCAATATTTGCGAAGAGCCTTCAAACACCACCTGGCCTTTGACCAAGATCACATTGCGGTCGGTGATCTGGGTGACATGTTTCCAGTTTTTGTCCACGATGATGGCGCTGATGCCGCTGTCTTTGATGAGACTGCAGATGCGCCAGATTTCGCGAGCGATCAGTGGGGCCAGGCCTTCAGTGGCTTCGTCGAGGATCAGCACATCGGGATTGGTCATCAGCGCCCGACCGATGGTCAGCATTTGTTGCTCGCCGCCAGAGAGTTGCTGGCCTCCATGGCCCAGGCGTTCTTGCAGGCGCGGAAAGGTCTCCAGCACGCGTTCATAGGTCCAGTCGCGCTGGCCACGGGTGCCGGGGCGGGCGGCCATTTGCAGGTTCTCGACCACGCTCAGGTTGCCAAAAATGCCTCGGCCTTCTGGTACATAAGCGATGCCCATCTGGGCCACTTCAAAAGTGGGGCGGTCGTTCATGCGCTGGCCTTTGATGTCCACCGTGCCAGCGCGTGGTGGCACGATGCCCATGATGGATTTGAGCAAGGTGCTTTTGCCCATGCCGTTGCGGCCCATCAGGCCGATGGTCTCACCGCGGCCGACCGTAAAGTTCACGCCGCGCAGGATGTGGCTGGCACCGTAATAGGTGTTCAGGTCTTGGGCGTTGATCAGGGTTTCCGGCATTTCAATGTTCCTCGCCCACTGTTTCATGGGTCTCTTCACCCAGGTACGCAGCTTGCACACCGGCATCGGCACGCACCACCGCAGGCACGTCGCTCGCAATCACTTGGCCGTTGACCATGACCGTGAGGTGGTCGGCCAGTGTGAAGATGGCGTCAATGTCGTGTTCGACCAACATCATGGCGTGGTCTTTTTTGAGGCGCAGCAGGAGTTGAACCATGCTTTCGGCCTCGGCCTGACCCATGCCGGCCAGCGGTTCGTCGAGCAGCAACACCAGAGGTTCGGTGGCCAGTGTCATGGCGATCTCAAGTTGGCGTTGCTCGCCGTGACTGGTGGCCCCCGCCATGGCATGTCGGCGGTTTTGCAGACCGGCCAGTTCAATGGCACGTTCGGCGCGCTGGTTCACGGCCGTCATCTTGGCCGCAGAGCGAAACCAGCCCAAGGGGTTGAATGGCGAGGGTTGAACCCGCGACTGTGCCGCCAAGCGCACGTTGTCCCACACACTGAAGGTGGTAAAGATGTTCGTCTTTTGATAGCTGCGGCCCAAGCGGTGACCCGAGATTTTTTCGGGTGTCCAGCCTGTGATGTTGTGGCCATCCAGTGTGATGGTGCCGCTGGTGGGCGGCAAGTCACCAGAGAGCAAGTTGGTCAGTGTTGATTTGCCTGCACCGTTGGGGCCGATGACGGCGTGAATGTGGCCCAGCCACAGGTCGAGCGAGACATCGTTGACCGCAGCAAGTCCCCCAAATCGTTTGGTCAGGCCGCGTGCGGACATCAAGCTTTGGCGTTGCATTGAATGGTCACTCATGGCCAGACTCCTTGCGTTCTGCACTGCCACCGAAGGTGCGTGAGATGACGCCCAAAATGCCTTTGGGCGCAAAAATGATCAGCGCCACAATGAAGAGCCCCATCCACATTTGCCAATGTTTGCCGGTCTTGAACTCGCCCACATCGGGCAGGTCTTTGAAAATGTGCAGCAAATATTCGAAGCTCAAAGCGCCCACGATAGCGCCTGCAAAATTGCCCATGCCCCCCAAAATGACCATCATGATGGCATGTGCACTCATGTGAAAACCCATCAGCTCCGGGTTCACAAAACCGCTTTGCGCAGCCCACAAATAACCGGCCAGACCGGCCAGTGCGCCAGCCAGCGTGAACGCTGCCAGCTTGTGGCTAAAGGTGTTGAACCCGAGTGCCCGCATGCGGTGCTCGTTGACCCGGATGCCCGACAGCGCACGGCCAAAGGGGCTCCAGAGCAGGCGGCGCAAAAACCCATACACCGCCAGCAAGCAGCCCAGCGTGAAGTAATAAAACACCTGTTTGTTTTCCAGGTCAATCACACCTGCATCGGGCCGGAAATTCAGGAACAAACCATCTGAGCCACCCAGCGCCTTGTTGTCAAAGAAGATGAAAAACACCATCTGGGCAAAGGCCATGGTGACCATGATGAAGTAAATGCCGTGCGTGCGCACCACCAAAAAGCCAATGACCAAGGCGGCCAACGCGGCCCCGCCCACCGCCAGCGGCAAGCTGGTGTACAGGCTGATGGCTTCGTTTTGTGGCGTGATGAAGGCCAGCACATAACCGGCCAAGCCAAAATAGGCCGCGTGGCCCAGCGACACCAGGCCCGTGACGCCTTGCAGCAAATCCAGGCTCATGGCAAAGATGGCCAAGATCATCATGCGCACGACCATCGCCGAGTAGAAATCAGAGCCCACAAAGGGAAAGGCGGCCAGCGCTAAAAAGCCCAAAGTCATCACCAGCTGGATGCTGCGGGGCAGGGTTTCGAGGTGAATTTGAGGCGTGCTCATGTTGTTCTTTTCGTTGTCATTGCTTGAACAGGCCTTCGGGCTTGTACAGCAGCACGGCGGCCATCAGCACGTACACCAGCATGCCCGAAGCCTGGGGCAGCAGCACTTTGCCAAAAGTGTCGACCAGGCCCACCAGCAGCGCAGCGATCAGCGCACCACGCACTGAGCCGATACCGCCAATGACCACCACCACAAAGCACATGATCAGCACTTGGCTGCCCATGTTGGGGTAGACGCTGGAAACGGGTGCGGCGATCATGCCGGCAATCGAGGCCAGGCCAATGCCTAAAGCGAACACCACCGAATGAATCAAGCGGATATTGATGCCCAGCGATTCGGTCATCTCCCGGTTGAAGGCACCTGCGCGGATCTTCATGCCTAAGCGGGTTTTGGAGATCAGCAAATACAGGCCCAAAGCCAGCACCAGGCAAACGCCCGACATGAACAAGCGGTACACCGGGTAAGACAGGTTGTCGGTCAGCGGAATGGATGCGGCCAGCAGATCGGGTACAGGCAGGCCGTGCACATCGTCGCCCCAAACCATGGAGCGCAGCTCTTCAAAAACGTAGATCAGACCGAAAGTGAGCAGCACTTGGTCAAGGTGGTCGCGTTGGTAAAAGTAACGAAACAACAGCCGCTCCAGCAACAGGCCAAAGCCCACCGACAAAGCGGTGCCCACCACAATGGCCAGCGTGAAACTGCCCAGTTGTGCCGCCAGTGACCAAGCCAGATAAGCGCCCAACATGTAAAAGCTGCCGTGCGCCAGATTGACCACGCCCATGATGCCGAAGATCAGTGTCAGGCCGGCCGCCAGCATGAACAGCAGCAGCCCGTACTGGACGCTGTTGAGCAGCTGGATCAAGAAATTCACAAAGTCCATCGGGGTCACACTTTGAAAGATGGTGGTGCAGGCATTCTAAGGGGGGCAAGCTGGGCCGAAATCAGCTGACCAAGTTCAAAAAAACCCTGCCATCTTCGATTTTTACAGGCCATGATTTGACCGGCTCGGTGGCTGGCCCACAGCTGACCGTGCCATCGCGCACATCAAAAAGTGCCTGGTGAAAAGGACATTCCACCCTGTGTCCTTCTACAAAACCATCGCAGAGTTTGGCGTTGCCGTGGCTGCACAGGTTGTTGATGGCGTAAACGCCATCCTCGAGCTTGAAGACGGCAATGTCCTCGCCCTCCGTTGCCACGGCCATGCCCGCGCCTTCAAACAAATCGGCCTCGGCGGCCACGTCAATCCAGTTGTTCATGATCAGATGGGGTAAATGATGGAGTTAGGGATCATCTCGCTGTCGAACACGCAAATGCGCTCAGCGAACTTGAAGCCTTCGGGGGTTTGTACGATGGTGTCGATGTAGCGGCCCACATTGAACACAGTGCTTTCCTTGTCGAGCTTGGTGCGAAACACCGCGTAGTTGGCTTCTGCGTGGATACGACCTTCTTCGACTTTTCGCACCATGGGCGCGCCCACCACATGCCGCTGATAGTAGGGGTCATGGAAGATCGTTTCGGTGATGCCATACACGCGGTCCTTGAGCATGCCCTTGCTGGTCAGGAACAAGGTGGCCAAAGGAAATCCGCGTTCGAAGTTTTCACGGGGCTGCAGTTTGTACACGCATTCTTCGGTAAAAAATTCAGGCCAAAGATCCCATTTTCCGCTGTCCACGGCGTTGGCGTAGTCTGCATAAAGTTGCTGGATGTCGAACCAGGTTTGCATGTCTATCAAGGTCTTGCTCATCATCAGTCCTCCATCACTTTGCGCCAGTATTCGTACATGCCCCGAATGAGGGTTTCGGTCACCATGTGGTCGGTCTCGCCCACATCGCGACCGCCCAGCTCTGCCACCGCGCGGTGCTCTGGTTTCGTCTCGAAGGCTTGTTGAGAAAACTCGATCACTTCGCCATCGTCCGCCGAAACAAAGCCCGCTGGGCCAAACAGGTTGGCCTGACGCAAGCGACGCTCGGTCATTTCCGGGGTGTCGTCTTCAAAGCCGAAGTGGGTCCAGACAAAGTCGAATGCGCCATGGCCATCGGGTTGGATGTGGCGCGTGGACACGCTGTTCACCTGCTGCTGAAAGATCACGCTGGGGAAAAGCGTCATCATCACCGCCGTGGGCATTTGCTCGCCCAGTTGCCACCAGGGCTCAGGCACGATGTCCAGAAAGCTCGGGTCATTCAGTTCCATGCTGGCTTTGAAGCTGCTGACTTGCGTGACCTGGGATTTGTCGCCTGTGGCCTGGCCACCCGTTCCGCGTGTGGAAATCATGGCCGCATGACGGTGGTGTTCGTCCATGCGCAACTCGGATTTGTTGTCGGCACGCCAGAGCCCGAAGGTCACAAACCAGGTGTGCAGCAGGCCGGGGTGATAAGGGTCTTTGATGTTTTCCTGCATCAGCTTCCAGTTGCCTGGAATGCGCTGGCGGTTGTAGCCCAGAAGCTTGAGCTGGCGACCGTTGAACAGCCTGTCAAAGTAACGCAGGATGGTCGGCCCCATGTAGTCTTCGAGAGACTCCACCGAGTGGTCAAAGGCCGCAAACACCACGCCGCTGCGGGTGGCCACTTTGAGCGAGGTCAGGCCATGGTCTTTGGGGTCAAAGTCTGCGGGCATGCCACCGTTGACTTTGCCGTCCTGACGCACGCCGCGGCGAAAGGGCACGCCCTGCAGTTTGCCGTCCAGCGCGTAGCTCCACTGGTGGTAAGGGCAGACCAGCTCCTTTTTGTTGCCGTGTCGTTCTCGGCAAAACGCCATGCCACGGTGCGCGCACATGTTCTCGACCACATGAATTTGACCGTCCTGGCTGCGCGTCATGATGACGGAGCGCTCGCCGATCACGGTGCGTTTGAAGTCACCCGGGTTGGGGATCTCGGCCTCCAGGCCCACATAGCTCCAGTGGTTTTTGTAGAAAAAACGCTCCAGCTCTTTTTTGTGGCTGTCCATGTTGGTGTAGACGGCAAATGGGATTCGGCTTGTGCCCGACGTTTCCCAGTGAATGGGGTGTTCCTGCATGAGGTCTCCTTGTGAAAACTTGACACGCATCATGCTCAAATCCAATAATTAAGTAAATCGGATTTATTGCATAAACAATATTTGAAAATCAAATAATATGGATGTCTCAAAGCTGGATCTGAATTTGTTGGTGGTGTTTCACCACTTGCTGCAACAAAAGCGCGTTTCTGCCGTGGCTCAAGTGCTGGGCATGAGCCAGCCAGCGGTGAGCAGTGCGCTGGGGCGCTTGCGTGTGAGTCTGGGGGATGAGCTTTTTCTGCGTACCCAAGGCGGGATGGCACCCACGCCCTATGCCTTGCAGCTGGCCGAGCCTGTGGCCGTGGCTTTGGACGGTTTGCAGCAGGCCTTGAATGTGCGTGCGGCCTTTGATCCGGCCAGCAGCACGCGCAGCTTCACCATCGCCATGACCGATGTGGGTGAAATGTATTTCCTGCCGGTGCTGATCGATGCGCTGGCCCGCTCTGCTGCGGGGGTGACTTTGCAAGTGGTCAGCGTGACCCAGCCCACCCTAAAAGAGGACATGGCCACAGGCCGAATTGATCTGGCTGTGGGCTTGTTGCCGCAATTACAGGCAGGCTTTTATCAGCAAGCGCTCTTCAAGCAAAAATACATTTGCCTGATGCGCGAGGCGCATCCGCTGGCGGGCCAGAACAGGCTCAATTTGGCCTCATTCACAGAGGCCGAACACGTTCGCATCGTGGCGGCGGGCACAGGGCATGGCCGGGTGGATGTTGCGTTAGAGCAGCAAAAACTGCGCCGACGCTTTCGCCTGACGGTTCCGCACTACGTGGCCTTGGGCGATGTGCTGAGCCATTCCAACCTGATCGCCACTGTGCCCGAGCGTTTTGCAGACCGGACATTGGCGCCCTTCGGGCTGGTCAAACGTGACTTGCCAATGGCCGTCGATGAAAGCGCGATTCACCAGTTCTGGCACGGTCGGCTGCACCGCGATCCCGGCCACCAGTGGCTGCGTCAGTTCACAGAAAAACTGTTCGGAGACAGCAAAATGCCCCATAACGAACAAGCCGTATGAGGCATTTGCAGGGCACAGCCCAGTGTCGTGTGCTTTGAGCTAAAACCCTTTGTCACTGTCTCTCGGTCCCGCGATTTGCGGTTCCGAGGCGCAGTCAATAGCCAAGGGCCTCAAGCCGTTAGCTGGCGTTTTTTACAAGCGGCAACCAGCGCCGGAGTCGGCCAGCGCCTTGGCCGCGACACCAATCACCTTGTTTTCTTTGTTGGAGACTTCACGCAGATAGATGTCTTGCACCGGGTTGTGAGATTTGCTCATGGTCCACTTGCCACGCGGGCTGTCGATCACGGCGACTTCCATGGCCTTGATCATGGCGGCCTTTTTACTCACATCGCCTTGCACGGCGTTGGCTCCTTGCACCAGCAGCAAGCCCGTGTCGTAGCCTTGCACGGCGTACACATCGGGTTGCATCTTGAAGGTCTTGGCGTAGTTCAGGCGGAATTCCTTGTTGCGCTTGGTTTCGATGCCATCGCCGTAGTGCAGGGTGGTCAGCACACCGTCTGCAGCAGGGCCTGCGGCTTCCAGCACGCCTTCGGTCAAAAAGCCGGAGCCATACAAAGGAATCTTGCCTTTGAGGCCTGCGGCTGCGTAGTCACGCAAGAACTTGGCTGCGCCGCCACCGGCAAAGAAGCAGGCCACGGCGTCGGGCTTGAGGGCGGCGATTTCGGTCAGCAGGGCCTGGAACTCGACGTTGGGGAAGGGCAGACCCAGCTCTTTGACGATGGTGCCACCCGCCTTGGTGTAACTTTCTTTGAAACCCTCGAAGGCTTCGTCGCCAGCGGCGTATTTCCAGGTGATCCAAACTGCCTTTTTATGGCCGCGCTTGACCATGGCCTCGCCCAGCGCCATGGTGGGCTGGCTGTTCGAGAAGCTGGTGCGGAAGACGTTGGGTGCGCACTGGGCACGGGTGGCGATGTGCACGCCGGCATTGGGGATCAGGCTGATCACGCCACTTTCGCGGGCCACGCGGTGAATGCCCATTTGCACGCCCGAGTGCACGGTGCCAATCAGCACATCCACTTTGTCGCGTTGCACCAGTTTGTTGGCGTTTTCGATGGCTTTGGACGGCTCGGACTCGTCGTCCACCTTGAACCACTCAATCTCGCGGCCGCCCAACTTGCCGCCTTGCTCGTTGATGGCCATGCGCACGCCGTTTTCAATGGCCACGCCCAATTGGGCAAAGGTGCCGGTGTAAGGCAGGATGAAACCGACGCGGATTTTGCCGGTCTGCGCCATGGCGCTTTGGGGGACCAACAGGCTGGTCGATGTGGTGCCCAGCAGGGCGGCACCTTGGGTCAAAAGCTGGCGGCGTGAGGTCATGTGTGTTCCCGGTCTTTAAAGTTGTGCATGGGCTCTTGATGAGCACTTTCAGATTATGGGTCAGGGCGCAGGGCGTCAGACCTAGGGAAATCATGGGGTCATGAAGCCCTTAGAAAAACCAACCAGGCTTGGGTCAGTGCAGGCGTTTGATGCCTTTGAACTTGACCACCTGGTCTGACACCAGGGTGTTTACGTGCTCTTCGTTGTCGCGCAAAAAGGCTTTGCCGTCTGCGCCTTTCGGTGCCTGCTCGTCAAACGCATCTGCTGGCCAAACACGCTGCGTGTGCCCATGCCGTGCGGTTGACTTTTTGCACAGCCGTCGTGTCAAGGTGGCGCATTCAGGTGATCCGATCCAGACGCCGCGTGACGAGCAGCAGGGCCAGCAAGAGCACTGCCACCGATGGCATCACCCAGCTCAGGCCAACCCAGGTGGCCAGCAGGCCCATGCTGGCCGGTAGCAAGGAGCCCCCGGCGTAGGCGAACACCATCTGCCGCCCCACGAGGGTGCGGGCCATCTCAGCGGGAAACCGGACGGCGGTTTCGTGCATCAGCGACGGAAAAATCGGCGCACAGCCCAGCCCCATGAGGGCCAGCCCGGCGATGCCGTAAAGCCCTGGCAGTGGCAGTGCCATCAGACTGGCGCCTGCCAGCGCCAGGCCCAACCCGGCCTGCACCCACTGCCGGTTGTTCATGCGGTGGGCAACCAAGCCCACGCCAAAGCGACCCAGTGTGATGGCTGCGAAATAAAGCGACAGCCCGGCACTGGCCCGGGCCAGGCCCATGCCCCGCTCTTGCACCAAAACGCTGACCGCCCAAAGTCCGGCTCCGGCTTCGGCGCCCACGTACAACAAAAAACACAGCGGCGCCAGCCAGGCCGCATGAGGGTGCTGACGGGTGAGGGGCAGGTGTTTGGCGGCTGGTGCTGCGGGCGTGACCCGTTGGAGTTTTGGTAAAGGGCGGCGCCACCAGGGCAGACACAGCCACAGCACGCTGGCAATCGCCAGTTGAGTCCAGCCCAGGGTGATCACGCCTGCCGACCATTGGCCGGTTTGCGCCATCACGGCCCCCATCACCAGGGGCCCGGTGGATGCCCCCACACCCCAGAAACCGTGCAACCAATTCATGTGGCGCGAACTGTAGTGCTCGGCCACAAAGTGGTTGATGCTCGCGTCCACGGCCCCTGCGCCCAGCCCCAAGGGCACCGCCAAGGCCAGCAACCAGCCAAAAGAAGGGGCATGTGCAAAGCCCAGCAAGGCCAGCGCAGTCATCAGGCCACTGGTCGCCACAATCGGCCCCGTGCCCCAGTGCCGTGTCAGTGTGGCTGCGCTGAGGCTGCTGATCGCAGAGCACACAGTCATGGTCACACTCATCAGGCCTACTGCGGCCAGAGGCTGCTGCATGTCCATGCGGATGGCGGGCCATGCGGCCCCCAAAATGCCGTCGGGCAGCCCCAAGCTGATGAAACACAGGTAAATCAGCAGCAGCAAACCGATGTGCTGCGGGAGTCGCCTCACGCCAGAACCCGCCCCGGGTTGAGCAGGTTTTGCGGGTCCAGGGCTTTTTTCACGGCCCGCATCATGGCCAGTGCCGTCGGGTCTTTGTAGAGCGGCAGTTTGCCGACTTTGAGTTCGCCCACGCCGTGTTCGGCGCTGATCGAGCCGTCGAACTTGGTGACCTGGTCAAACACCAGGGTGTTCACCCGTTCTTCGTTCTCACGCAAAAAGGTTTGGCCATCCACGCCCTCAGGGGCTTGCACGTTGTAGTGCAGATTGCCGTCACCCAAGTGGCCAAAGTCGACCATGCGCACACCGGGCACCTCGCGGGCCAACAGAGCGTCGGTCTCGGCCACAAAGGCCGGGATGCGCGAGACCGGAATGCTGATGTCGTGCTTGATGTTCAGGCCCTCTTGGGCCTGAGCCAGGGTGATGCTTTCGCGGATGTGCCACAGGCCCCGCGCTTGAGTCAGGTTTTCGGCCACCACGGCGTCGGACGCATAGCCTTGTTCCATGGCCGCTTCGAGCAGGGCTTCAAACTGGCTGCGGGCATGTTGTTCGTTTTCGCTGTCAGAGTTTTCGAGCAAGACGCACCAAGGGGTGTCTTTCCACAGCGGCACGCGCAGTTGGGGATAGTGCTTGTCGACCAAGCCCAATGCGAACTGGCCCATGACCTCAAAGCCCGTGAGGCCAGGCCCCAGGCGTTGGTGGGCCAAGCCCAGCAGTTGCACAGCCGCTTGCATGCTGGGCACGGCGGCCCAGGCGGTCAGCTGCGCAGCGGGCTGGGGGTACAGCTTCATGGTCGCGGCGGTGATGATGCCCAGCGTGCCTTCGCTGCCGATCATCAGGTTGCGCAGGTCATAACCCGTGTTGTCTTTGCGCAGGCCACTCAGGCCGTGCCAGACCTCGCCCTGGGCGGTCACGACTTCGAGGCCCAGACACAGCTCGCGGGTGTTGCCATAGCGCACGACCTGCGTGCCGCCCGCGTTGGTGCCCAAGTTGCCGCCGATGGTGCAGCTGCCTTCGGCGCCCAAGCTCAAGGGGAATAAAAAACCAGCCTTATCGGCGGCGGTTTGCAGGTTTTGCAGCACGCAACCGGCCTCAACCGTGATGGTCAGGTTGGCCGGGTCGATGGCACGCACCGCGTTCATGCGTGTCATGCTCATCACGATTTGCGTGCCCGAACCGTTGGGCACGCCGCCCACCACCAAGCCGGTGTTGCCGCCTTGGGGCACGATGGGGGTGCTTGTCGCTGCGCAGGCCTTGACCACGGCAGCCACTTGGGCCGTGTTGCCCGGGCGCACCACGGCCAGGGCGCGGCCCCGCACGCGCTTGCGCCAGTCTTGTTCCCAGGGGCTCAGGTCGGTGGCCGGGTCGTCGTGGGTGAGGACGTTGGCGTCACCACAAATTTGGCGCAGCTGTTCAATCAAAGGCTGGGTCATGGTGTTCAGTCTCGGGGCACAGGCACAAAGTTGCCCGTGGCCTTGGCGGCTTTGAAGCGGATGCGCACATGCAAAGCGCAAGCCACAAACAAGGTGGTGCACAACAGGGTTTGCAAGCCTGCCAGCGCGTTGGAGGGCCAGGCATCACCCCAGGCCCGAACCACGCCCTCTATAAAGTACAGCCAGACCAACATGCTGACCCAGCGGTAGGTGTACATGCGGTTTTTGAGCAAGCCGGACAGCGGAATGCACAAAGGCAAGACCTTGATGGCCCACCAAGAGCCGCCCGGCCGCAAGGGGGCCAGCCAAAGCTCCCAGGCCAAGCCCAAAAGAATGAGACCGAGCAGACTGCCGACGGCCATCCAGCGCGTGAAATCGACGCCGACGGGTGTGTTTTCTGTGTGTGTGTTCATTGCGGTGGCATCATACCGGGCATGCAATCTTCCCTGTCCAAGACCACTTTGCGCGCCCAAGTCGCTGTTTGGTGGCAAGAACTGTCTGTTTTTCCGTGGCGTCAGATGGCCGGTGTTTTGGCCGAACGCTTTCGCGATGCCCGATTGGGCGTGAGCGCCAGTTCGCTCACCTTCACCACCGTGCTGGCTTTGGTGCCTTTGTTTGCGGTGGGTTTGGCCGTGTTTGCGGCGTTCCCTGTGTTTGGCAAGTTTCAAGACACGATCCAACGCTGGCTGATTGAGAGCCTGGTGCCCGAGAGCATTGCCCGCCAAGTGCTGAGCTACCTCACACAGTTTTCGCGCAAAGCCAGCCGTTTGGGCTCGGCGGGCCTGGTGGCGGTGTTGTTGTCAGCGGTGTTTTTGATGGTGACGATCGAGCGCACTTTGGGCCAGATCTGGCGCTTGCGCCGTCAGCGGCCTTTGCCGCAAAGGGTGCTGCTGTATTGGTCGGCCATCACCTTGGGGCCTTTGCTTTTGGGTGGGAGCTTGGCCATCACCTCTTATGTGGTGACCGCTTCGCGCGATGTGGTGGATGTGCTGCCGGGCTCCGTCCGCTGGTTGCTCGACAGTTTTGAATTTTTGTTGCTGACCGCTTGCGTGAGTGGCTTGTACTTTTATGTGCCTTACACCCGTGTGCGTTGGCGTCATGCCATCACGGCCGGATTTTTGGTGGCGGGCGGGCTGGAGCTGGCTAAAAAGTTGCTGGCCATTTACCTTTTGCAGGTGCCCACTTACTCGGTCATTTATGGCGCGTTTGCAGCGTTGCCGATTTTGCTCGTCTGGATTTATGTGACCTGGCTGATTGTGCTGCTGGGGGCGGTGCTCGCTTCCAGTCTGCCCGAGCTGGGCCGGCAAGCCTGGCGCAAGCCGGAAGGCGCGGGTTGGGGCTTTCGGTTGGCTTTGGAGATCTTGGCCGAGCTGAATGCAGCCAAAGCCTCTGCGCATCGCGGCTTCAGCACCGATGATCTGGCTGAGCGCTTGCGTGTGGAGCCGAGCGAGCTCAGGCAAGTGCTGGAGGTGTTGCAAAGTTTGGACTGGGTTGGCCGCTTGACTGAACAAAACGACCAAGGGCAAGCCCGGCAAGTGCTGTTGATTGACCCCACTCAGGCCAGCGTGGCCCCGTTGGCCGACCGGCTCTTGGTGCTCAGGGCTTCTGCGGCCGATCCCGTGTGGGTGCAGACGGCGCTGGACCAAATTTGCGTGGCGCAGTTACTGCCCAAACCCACGCCCTGATGTCATACCCGACGCATTAGTCATACCCGACGCATTAGTCATACCCGACGCATTAGTCATACCCGGCTTGACCGGGTATCCACGGCAACCGAAGGCATGGACCCCCGATCGAGTCGGGGGTGACAGGTCAGTGTGAGTCGGGTTGACCAGCCAGGATGGGTTGACCAGCCAGGATGAGTTGGGGGTAACAAGATTTCCGTCATACCCGGCTTGACCGGGTATCCACGGCAACCGAAGGCATGGACCCCCGATCGAGTCGGGGGTGACAGGTCAGTGTGAGTCGGGTTGACCAGCCAGGATGGGTTGACCAGCCAGGATGAGTCGGGGCTGCTCAAAAACTGACCCGGCCGCGCCACATGTCGCGGTACATCACCCAGTCGCCCATGAAGCTGTAAAGCGGGCGTTTGAAGCTGGCGGGCTTGTTTTTCTCGAACACAAAGTGCCCGATCCAAGCACAGCCATAGCCGCACAGCAAGGCGTACAAAAAGTAAGCCGGCTTGCCCGTGATGACCAGCATGGCCAGGCACAGCAGTGACAGTGTGCTGCCCACAAAGTGCAGGCGGCGGCAGGTGCGGTTGTTGTGCTCGCTCAGGTAAAACGGGTAAAACTCGGCAAAGCTGGTGTGTTGAACGGCATCGGTCATGGTGGCTCCTTGAGTGGTCAGACTGTGTGAAATGGCGCGTTTAAAAAACCACGGAACCTCGCCCGCCCACCACGCAGAGGCGTTTGTGTGAGCTGGTAATCGGGGAAGCGTTGCAAAAACCGCCCGATGGCAATGCGGCCTTCGAGCCGCGCCAGGCTCAGGCCCGCGCACTGGTGCACGCCAAAGCCAAAAGCCAGGTGCTTGTTGCCGGTGCGGCGCAGGTTCAGTTGTTCGGGTTGGTCATACACCGCCGGGTCGCGGTTGGCAGCACCAATGCACAGCGTGACCAAGGCCCCTGCAGGCAGATCGACACCATTGACCTGCGTGGCTTGCAGGGCACGGCGATTGCCCAGCTGGTTGGACGATTCAAAACGCAAGAATTCATCAACGGCCAAACCCAAAATGTGCGCTCGGTCGTCCTCGCTGGTGGCGGCATTCAGGTCGGCCTGGAGTTGTTTGAGTTGCTCAGGCCACTCCTGCAGCGTGATGAGCGCGTTGCCGATCAGGTTGGTTGTGGTCTCGTGTCCGGCATTGAGCAAAAACACGCAGTTTTGCAGCAGCTCGACTTCGCTCAGGGCGTCGCCGCTTGTTTCGCCATCCTTTTCTCCTTGGATCAGCCGGGTCAGCACATCGTGCTCCGGGTCGCCGGGGTGCTGGCGGCGCTGGGCAACCAGCTCGCGCAGATAGGCCAGAAATTCGTTGACGCTGCGGTTGCCCAGCGCTTCTTGTTCGGGTGTGAGGGCGGGTTCTAGCGCACCCAAAATGGCCAGTGACCAGCCGCGCAAGGGCTCGCGATCTGCGTGTGGCACGTCCAGCAAATTGCCGATGATCTCGACCGGAATGGCCGATGCAAAGTCTTCAATCAGATCCCCGCCACCCCGCTCTTGCAGTCGGTCCAGCAGGCCGTCCACCAGTTGTACCAGTCCGGGCTCCATGGCCTCAATGGCACGGCGGGTGAGGGCGCCCATGATCAGCCTTCGCACGCGGGTGTGTCGTGGTGCGTCATTGAAGACCAGACTGTTGGTGTGGTGCTCGAACAGCGGTGCCACGCCACCCGCTGTAGTGAACGGCGGTTCATTGAACGGTGCATGGTTGTATTTGGGGCCGAACTCGACTTGCTTGTCGGAGCTGAATACCTTGGCATCGCGGTACACCGCCACCAGATCGGCATGGCGCGTGAGGAAATACGAGCCGTCGGACATGCGTTTGAAGGGCTCGGTTTCGCGCAGCGCGGCATAGACTGGGTAGGGGTTGTTCAGGAAGTCGGCTGGCAGAGCCCGCAGGTCGAGTGACTGGGCAATCTCGCTGGCCCTGTCTGCCGACAAGGGCGGGGTGATGTTGGAAGTCAGTGTGTTCATTTTCAGGAGTGAGCCGCTGTTCGTGAATGTGTGCCCATGTCACGGCTTTAAAAAATCTTTGAGCGATTGCAACACGCCCTCAGGCGCTTCGGTCATGAGCGAATGGCCTGCGGGCAGCTTGACCACCGTGGGTTTGCCGCACAGGTCGATCAGGCTTTGCGCTGCTTTGGGCGGCGTCATTTGGTCTGCACTGCCCAGCACAAACAAGATAGGGCAAGCGACCTTGGGCATAGCCGCTTCGCCGCCCTTGTAGCTGTCGCAGGCCTTGAAGCCGGTGTAGAACACATTGGATTGCGGGTTGCTTGCCAATACCCGGCGCATCAGGGCTTTGCTGCCGCCATACAACCAAGTGCCTGGCCCCAAAGCCGACGGGGGCGGTGCCAGTGTGGAATGCGAAAAACTGTTGACCATGTCGATGGCCTTGAACGGTGCACTGACCGACAGGTCGAGCAGCGCAGGCGAGACGCGCATCGGGTACGCAGTGCCCACCAAAACCAAGTGGCCCACGCGACCGGGGTGAGCCACCGCGTCTCGGGCGGCGGCTTCGAGTGCAATCAGCGAGCCAAAGCTGTGGCCGATCAGGGCGGCTTTGTCGATCTTCAGTGCGTCAAGCAAAGCGATGACGGTGTCTGCGGCTTCTTCGGCGCTTTGCGGCGGCGGGCCTTCGCTTTTGCAGTGGCCGGGCAAGTCTACGGCCAGCACGTTCCAGCCGTGGTGGGCCAGGTAACGGGTTTGCAAAATCCAGACGCTGTGGTCGTTGAGCACGCCGTGAATGAACACGGCGGTGGGTTGCGCCGGGTTGAAGGGCTTGCCGCCGGTGTAGGCGTAAAGCAGGTGGCCTTGAACAGAGATTTTCATGGACGTGCTCATCCTCATGACCCCGCTTTTTCGGCAGCTTTGAGCGCCTTCTTCAAGTCGTCGATCAAGTCGGCAGGGTCTTCCAGACCGATCGACAAACGAATAGTGCCGGGACCAATGCCGCTGGCCACCAGGGCCTCGTCTGTCATGCGGAAATGCGTGGTGCTGGCCGGGTGGATCACCAGACTGCGGCAGTCACCCACATTGGCCAGGTGACTGAAGACCTTGAGGGCTTCGATGAATTTTTGCCCTTGGGCGCGGCTGCCTCGGATGTCGAAGCTGAACACCGAGCCTGCACCGCGCGGCAACAGTTTTTGCGCCAGTGCATGGCTGGGGTGGCTCTCCAGCAGGGGGTGGCCCACGCGGCTGACCAGCGGGTGAGCGGCCAAAAACTCGACCACTTTGGCGGTGTTCTCCATGTGCCGGGCCATGCGCAAGGGCAGTGTTTCGATGCCTTGCAAAATCAGCCATGCGGTGTGCGGGCTCATGCAGGCGCCAAAGTCACGCAGGCCTTCGCGTCGCGCACGCAGCAAGAAAGCTCCGACGGTGCTTTCTTCGCTGAAGACCATGTTGTGAAAGCCTTCGTAGGCTTGGCTCAGTTCGGCGAACTTGCCCGATTTGTCCCAGTCAAAGCTGCCGCCATCGACCACCACGCCGCCCACCACCGTGCCGTGGCCGGACAGGAATTTGGTTGCTGAGTGGTAGACCAAATCAGCCCCGTGGTCAAAGGGTTTGATCAACCACGGCGAGGTGAGGGTGGAGTCCACCAAGAGCGGCACGCCCGCTGCGTGTGCGATGCCACTGATGGCTTCGATATCCAGCACATCCATGCCCGGGTTGCCCACGGTTTCGCCAAAAAACAGTTTGGTGTTGGGGCGTATGGCGGCTTTCCATGCATCCAAGTCGCCGGGTTTGACAAAGGTGGTGCTGATGCCAAAACGGCTCAGGGTGTAGTGCAGCAAGTTGTGTGAGCCGCCGTACAAAGCCGACGACGCCACGATGTGCGAGCCCGCGCCCATGAGGGTGGCAATGGCCAGGTGCAGTGCGGCCTGGCCGCTGGATGTGGTGATGGCACCGATGCCGCCTTCCAGCGCGGCCACACGTTGCTCCAGCACCGCATTGGTTGGGTTGCTGATGCGGCTGTAGACATGGCCTGGGCGCTCCAGATTGAACAGGGCCGCCGCTTGGTCGGTGGATTCAAAAACAAACGAGGTGGTGAGGTGAATTGGCACCGCCCGGGCACCGGTACTCGGGTCGGGTGCCGCACCGGCATGCAAGGCCAAAGTGTCAAAACCGGGATCGCTGTAACCAGCCATGAAGGGCCTCCGCAAAAAGAATGTGTCCGACAGGCTGGTGGCCTGCCGTTCGGTGTTCATTGTGGGCTATATTGATATCGAATCTCAACCGGATCGACCCTCAGGAGACACACCATGAAAGTCAGCGACATCCTCCGCGTCAAAGGCGGCACCTTGTTCACGGTTCAGGCCGATGAACCTTTGTCCCGCGCCATGAACGACATGGCCGAAAAAGACCTCGGCTCTTTGGTGGTCATGGCCAAGGGCGCCTTGGCTGGCATGCTGACTTTCCGTGAAGTGATCCGTCAGATTGTCAAAAATGGTGGGCAGGCAGGGACCGCTTTGGTGCGCGATGCCATGGACGCCCAGCCCCTGACCTGCACTGGCGAGACCGACATCGACGATGTGCGCCGCATGATGCTTGAGCACCACTCGCGCTACATGCCGGTGATGGACGGCGCCATGTTGATGGGTGTGATCAGCTTCTACGACGTGGCCAAAGCCGTCGTGGACGGTCAGAACTTCGAGAACAAGATGCTCAAGGCCTACATCCGCGACTGGCCCGATGGCTCTGCCCCTGAGTCCGAAGACGTCAAGCTCTGATTTTCTTCAGGGCTGTCGCCCCGAAAAAAGACGCGGGCCGCTCTGGGATAATGGGCAACATGAGCGGCAATACCTTTGGAAATCTCTTTTCGGTCACCAACTTTGGTGAATCCCACGGCCCGGCCATTGGCTGCGTGATCGACGGCTGCCCCCCGGGCATGCCGCTGTCTGAGGCCGATATCCAGCCCGACCTCGACCGACGTCGCCCCGGCACCAGCAAATTTGTCACCCAGCGCAACGAGCCCGATGCGGTGCAAATCATCTCTGGCGTGTACCAGGGCCTGACCACTGGCACCCCGATTTGCCTGCTGATCCAGAACACCGACCAGCGCAGCAAGGACTACGGCGACATCCTGCAGACCTTCCGCCCGGGCCATGCCGATTACACCTATTGGCGCAAATACGGCCTGCGCGACCCGCGTGGCGGTGGCCGTTCGTCGGCTCGCCTGACGGCACCCATGGTGGCGGCAGGTGCCGTTGCCAAAAAGTGGCTCAAAGAAAAGTTTGGCACCACTTTTGTGGGTTGTATGACCCAAATTGGCGATGTGCCGATTGGCTTTGAGAGCTGGGACCATGTGCCAAACAACCCGTTTTTTGCCCCGGTGGCCGACGTCTCGGCGCTGGAAGACTACATGAACGCGCTGCGCAAGTCGGGTGATTCGTGCGGCGCACGTTTGCGTGTGGTGGCGCGTGGCGTGCCCGTGGGACTGGGTCAGCCGCTGTTTGACAAGATCGATGCCGACATCGCTTTCGCCATGATGGGCATCAATGCCGTCAAGGGCGTGGAGATCGGTGCGGGCTTTGGCTGTGTCACGCAAAAAGGCAGCAGCGCCGGGGACACCCTCACACAGCAGGGCTTTGTGGGCAACAACGCGGGTGGCGTGCTGGGTGGCATCAGCACCGGACAAGACATCGAAGTGTCGATCGCCGTCAAGCCCACCAGCTCGATTCTGATTCCGCGCGACTCGATTGACTCTGCGGGCCAGCCCACCGAAGTCATCACCAAAGGCCGCCACGACCCGTGCGTGGGCATCCGCGCCACGCCCATTGCCGAAGCCATGCTGGCTTTGGTGGTGATGGAGCACGCTTTGCAGCATCGCGCTCAATGCGCCGATGTCGAGCACGACGTGGCCCCAATCCCAGCGGCCAAGCCCTGAGGCATGCCGCAACGCCGTCAGCTTTGGCCTTTTGCCGCCCTGTCGGCCAGTTATTTCGCGCACATCGGGTTTTTCAACCCCTACTTGCCGCTGTGGCTGCAAGACATGGGTTTGAGTTTGTTGACCATCAGCCTGCTCACGGCCGTGCAGGCGGCTACCCGTCTGTTTGCGCCTTATGCCTGGGGCGCCATCAGCGACCGTACCGGCGAACGCGTGAAACTGTTACGCATCGGGGCTGGCGTGGCCTTTGCCTCGGCTTGTTTGTTGTTTCTTGATTGGGGGCCGGTAGGCCTGGGCTTGGTGTTGCTGGTCATGTTCACCCACACCAGTTCCATGATGCCCATGAGCGAGGCGGCCATGGCCCACTTGGTCAGCCAAGGTGGTGCTTTTGACACCAAACGCTACGGGCGTGTGCGGCTGTGGGGCTCGATGGGATTTTTGGTGACGGTGTTTGCGGCAGGGGCTTGGTTCGAGGCCTTTGGCATGCAGCACTTCCCGGGCTGGACGGTGTTGAGTTTGGGGGCGGTTTTGTTGAGTGTCTGGTGGCTGCCGGACATCAAAGAGGCCTCGCATCATTCGGACTTGCATGTGCCTGTGGGGCCTGTGTTGCGGCAAAAACCGGTGCAGTGGTTTTTTGCGTCCACATTTTTCCATGTGCTGTCGCACATCGGGATCTATGTCTTTTTCTCGCTGTATCTGGACTCCTTGGGCTACAGCAAAACCATGATTGGCGTCTTGTGGGCGGTGTCGGTGGCGGTGGAAATCGGCTGGTTTTTTACTCAATCGCGCTGGCTGCCTCGCCTGCCTTTGACGGGTTGGCTGGTGCTGTGTTCGGCCACCATGCTGCTGCGCATGGGCCTGACCGCTGCATGGGCCGATGTGTTGTGGGTGTTGCTTTTGGCGCAAACCTTGCACGCTGTCACCTTTGCCACGCACCACACGGTTTGCATTGCTTTGTTGTCGCACCATTTTCCGGGCCGTTTGCGCGGGCGTGGGCAGGCGCTTTACACCGTGGTGGCCTACGGTTTTCCGGGGGTGCTGGGCGCTTTGTTGGGTGGGCTCATCAGTGAGCGATGGGGCTTGGTCAGTGTGTTCTGTGTGAGCGTGTTGACCAGTGGCGTGGCCACAGCCGCGGCGTACAAAGTCTGGCGTCTGCAACACCCTCGCCAGGTGTTGCCATGACGGGTGCTGTGCCATCACTGGCATGCTTGCCCGCCTTTTTGCCGCCCGATTTGGCCACTGCGCTGGCGGGGGGAGAACGTTGGGTCACCCGTTTTGACGGGGCCGACACCGTTTGGCATACCTGGGGTGATGCGCATCGGCCTTGTGTGGTCTTGCTGCACGGCGGCAGTGGCAGCTGGACGCATTGGGTGCGTAACATCGCACCGCTGCGCGATGCGGGCTGGCGTGTGCTGGTGCCCGATTTGCCCGGATTTGGCGATTCTGACTTGCCCGCAGGCTGCGTGGACACCGACGACATGCCGCCCCATTTGCAGGCCGGTTTGACGCAATTGCAAAATGACGGCCCCGTGAGTTTGGTGGGTTTTTCATTTGGGGGCATGACAGCAGCTTTGTGGCTTGCGGCTCAACCGCAAACGACGCTGCCATCCGTGCAGCATTTGGTGCTGGTGGGGGCGCCGGGCATGGGCCTCACGGTGCCTGAACGCATCCCGCTCAAAGGCTGGCGGCATTTGCCCAGCCCCGAGGCACAAGCCCACATTCACCGTCACAACTTGATGGCCTTGATGCTGCAACGACCAGACAGTCTGGACGATCTGGCTCTGGCCCTGCACACCGCTAACGTGACGCGTGACCGCCTCACCCGCAGGCGCTTGTCGTCCACCGACATCGTGGCCCGCACTTTGCCCAAGTTGCAGGCCAAGGTGAGCGCCATTTATGGTGAACATGACGCTTTGTACCGGGGCCGTTTGCCCGAATTGCAAGGGCTTATGCAATCACTCGCCCCGCATTGGGGGCAATGGCAAACGGTGCCCGGTGCCGGACATTGGGTGCCCTACGAGGCGGCGAGTGCGTTCAATTTGGCTTTGCTGGGTATTCTGAGTGAGCCTACAAATCCAGCTGTGGCTTTAATTGCCGTACAGGCACAAAACGCCAACGCCCGAACAGCATGGTGAGCGCCGCAGCGCCCAGGCCCACGCAGCTGACTTGTACCCAATCCAGCAGCCAGGCACCTTCGTAAGCACCAAACAAGCTGGCTTTGAGACCGTGTGCCAACCAAGTGATGGGCAGCCATGGGCTCAATGTGGCGAAGAAACTGCCGCTGAGTTCCACGGGCATGACCCCGCCAGAGGAGGTCATCTGCAATGCCAACAACACCATGGCCGTGGCTTTGCCGGCATCGCCCATGAAACAGGTTAGGGCACTGATCACACACAAAAACGCCAGCCCGGCGCTCACGATGGTGCACGTCAAGGCCCATGGATTGACCACATTCACCTGCAGCACCACAAACACAGTGAAAAGAATGAGCAGGCATTGCAGCAAAACAAGGCTGCCAGGCAGCAGCAACTTGCCCAGCCATTGGGCCACTGGATGGTAGGGCTTGGCCTGCTTGGGAAGTGAACGAAGGTTCACCACAAACACCGCAATACTCGCCCCTAACCACAGGGCGGCAGGAATCACGTTGGCGATAAAGCCAATGCCGTTGTTTTGCACGGCGGCGTCCATTTCAACCACCGGGCGCACGGAGTCGGCCAAGCCTTCGGGGCTGCCTTCAGGGGTTTCGCCCATGTCGGGAATGGCTTTTTCGACGAGCCCCAAACCCATTTGCAAGCGTTTGCTGCCGCTGCTCAGTTGTTCGGTGCCTTGCGCCATTTGGGTTGTGCCCAGTGTCAATTCAGCGGAGCCCGACTCCAAGGCATCCAACTGAGCGTCTTCCGGAAATTGTCCGACGGCCGTACGCAATGCATTGTTCATGCCACGAACGCCCGCCGTGAGTGTGTTGACACCCGCGCGCAGGGTCTTGGCTCCATCTTCGAGTTTTTGCCCACTGTCTACCGCAGTGTGCAGGCCTTGGTCGAGTTGTTGCACACCTTGTGCTGCCTGAGTGACGCTGCCTTTACCCGTGGCGCTGACTAAAAAGCTGTTGTCTGATTCTTCCTTGAACAGGCTGACTTGCGTGGCGAGTTCGCGGCTGCCTTTGTTGAGTTGTTGGAGGCCTTGACCCAACTCGGATACACCGTTGACGAGGGCATCAGTGCCGGCATCGAGCCGCCTCAATTCGGCGTTGCGGGGACGGCTGGTTTCCATTTGGCGTAAACCAGCACCGAGTTTTTTGGAGTTCTGAGTCAGTTGTGCGACGTTGTCGCTCAGCTGCCGGGCGCCAGTCTGGACAGACTTTGCGCCGATGGCGGCATTGCTGGCCGCCACGCTGAGTTCAGTGGCCCCTTGGTGAAGCTCTTTCAGACCTCGGTTGAGTTGGCTCACACTTTGTTGCGAGCCTGCCGCATTCAACAGGACCAGGGACCAACGCTGCGCATTCAGACTTCCGTTGACTTTGTGACCCAGCTCAGCGGCGAACTGTTGGGCGATTCTGGCGGTTTCGACATTGTTGCCTTGCGATGCAAAGACCACCAATTGGCCTGCGCCAGCTTGCTCACCGGGAACGGCATTTGAGCTGAAGTTGGCCGGAATGATCAATGCAAAGGCCAATTTGCCTTGCCGCACTTGCAGTCGGGCCTCTTCGGCCGTGCGCATTGTGCGGTAGTTGAAGCGGGCGGCATTTTGCAAGGTTTGGCTGAGTTCTTGCCCGACATTGAAATTGCTCTCACGGTAGACCAAGCCTTGGTCAAGGTTGACGATGCCCACAGTCAAAGCCTGGCTGTGAGAAGCAGGGTCCCACAGGCTTGACAGATAGATCACTGAATACAGGGCCGGAATCAGGGCGATGGCGGCGATCGACCAGACGAATTTGGCTCGGCGAAAGAAGAAGCCAACGTCAATGCGAGCGATTGATCTGGCTTGTCGCAGGAGCTGTGGCAGTGTGGCGGTTCGCCGGGTGTCGGCTTGTAAGGGGGGCAGCATTCCCTCAACTGTACCCGTGTGCCGGTAGCCGATGTTTTTTTGTTCAGTCCTGTGTGCGCCCCAGGCGCTTGCATCCCTCCGGGGCCGAGACGGTCACCCCTTGTGCAGACAGGTATTTTGAGGCGCGGTGAGCATCGATGCGTTGCCCCATGGAAAATGGGCAATCAGCCAGCAGCTCTGGTTTTCGCCCTTGATTGAAGAAAGCGCCCCATGACCACCACTTTGAAAATTGATTTCGTATCTGACATTGCCTGTCCCTGGTGCGCCGTGGGCTTGGGGGCACTGGAAAAAGCCTTGAACAATCTGGACGGTGAGGTAAAGGCCGATCTGCACTTTCAGCCCTTTGAGCTGAACCCACACATGGGGCCGGGCGGCCAGGACTTGGGTGAACACCTCACGCAAAAGTACGGATCTACGCCTGAACAGCAGGCTCAAATTCGCCAGACGATTGCCGATCGGGGTGCCGAGGTGGGGTTCGAATTCCACCCGGGCGGTCGTGGCAGGGTTTACAACACCTTCAACGCCCACCGCTTGTTGCATTGGGCAGAGGGCCAAGGGGCGGGTGCGCAACATGCCTTGAAAAAGGCGTTCTTGCAGGCCTATCAGGGCCGCGCTGAGTGCATGGAGGACGCTGAAGTTTTGCTGGCTGGCGTGGCCGCCGCTGGCTTGGATGCAGCCGCCGCCCGTGAGGTGTTGGCCAGCGAAGCCCACACTGCCGAAGTGCGAGAGCGCCAGCAGTTTTATGCCCAAGCTGGGATCCGATCTGTGCCCGCCATCATCATCAACGACAAGCATTTGATTTCGGGCGGGCAGCCGGTCGAGGTGTTTGAGCAGGCCCTGCGCCGCATCGCATCTGGCGAGGTCGCTTGAACCATGCGCCCTGATCCGATGACGACTGATTTTCCGGACCCATCGTTCGCGCTCAATAGCCCGCAGCGACGGGCCATATTGGCCCGCCTGAGCACAGCCATGGTTTTGCCGCTTTGGGGCTTGAGTGGTACAGCCGGGGCGCAAACCGATCGCCATGCAGCCATGGCCGAGCTGTTCTCTGCTTGGCGGCAAGGTGGTGGGGTGCTGATCATCCGCCATGCCGCCACCGAGTCGGGGCTGGGTGATCCGCCGGGCTTTGTGATCGGAGAGTGTCGCACCCAGCGCAATCTGAGCGAGGCCGGCAGGCAAGCCTCGCGTGCCTTGGGGGCTTGGCTGCAAGCACAAAAATTCAAGCCCGACGCTGTGCGCAGCAGCCAATGGTGCCGCTGCCAGGACACCGCACGATTGGCTTTTGGCGGGCACGAAGACTGGCCTGCACTCAACAGCACCTTTGCCGGGCAGGGCGATTCGGCGGCCCAGCAACAGGTTTTGCGCGAGCGCCTGCTGGCCCTGCCCGTCGGCCGCACCGAGGTTTGGGTCACGCACCAGGTCATCATGACCGGGCTAACTGGGGCTTATCCGGGGCTGGGCGAAGGTTTTTTGGTGGACCGTCAAGGTCGTTTGCGATTGCGCGCGGACCTGGCCGCATGAGCACGCTACACCGTCTGACGGTTTACTTTGACGGCTCGTGCCCGATGTGTCGGCGCGAAATCGCCATTTACCGCCGCTTGCCTCAGGCCGCAGCGCTTGGCTGGGTGGACGTGAGCGCCGGAGCCGAACTGGGTGACTCGCTCAGTTGTGCGCAGGCCATGGCCCGTTTTCATGTGCGCGACCAACAGGGGCGCTTGTTCAGCGGAGCTGCTGCGTTTTCGCAAATGTGGCGGCTGTTTCCGGGCTGGCGCTGGTTGGGATGGTTGTCAGCCTGGCCACCGATGTCGTGGTTGTTCGAGTTGGCTTACCGTTTGTTTTTGCCCTTGCGCCCGCGCTTGCAAAGGTGGGTGCGGCGATGGTCTGATGAGGAGACGCCGTGACGAAGATGGGGCGCTTTCCGAAGTGCATCCCCGTTTGCATGGTTTGGCTGGCCTTGCTCTCTATGCCTTTGGAGCAGGCCCAAGCGGTCAAGCCGATGGGCAACAAGGTCGCAGACCGGGTGACTTTGGGTGACTGGGCCATTGACCGTACCGAAGTCACCATGGGCCAGTTTGATCGTTATGTGCGGGCCACAGGCACTGTGACCCGCGCCGAAAAAGAAGGCGGCGGCTTTGAATACGGCGCAGGCTGGGAGCGGCGTCCCGGCTGGTCTTGGCGTTTTCCTGACGGTCGATCCGATGGTGTGCCAGTCAACACGGACTTGCCTGCTGTCCATCTTGACTTTGCCGAGGCGCAGGCCTATTGCCACTGGGCCGGCGGGCGCTTGCCCACAGGCGCTGAATGGCAAAAGGCCGGTTTCACCGAGCTGCGCGATGCGCCCCCGGCCCCCTGGGTCAAGGGCCGCACTTACCCCTGGAGCACGGGCGACAGCCCGCAAGGCGCCAATACCAGCGACGCCGACCCTTGGCCACGGGCCGCGCCCGCCGGGGCCACACGCCAAGGTGTGAACGGCTTGTACGACATGGGGGCCAATGTGTGGGAGTGGACCACCGACGCACGGGGCGGCGAACGCCGAACTGTGGGCGGTTCTTGGTGGTACGGCGCCTTCAACATGAAGGCCGATGTGCAGGCTTTCAAACCGGCCGATTTTTACGCGGTCTACATTGGCTTTCGCTGCGCTTATGACCTCCAAAAGTCGAATACCTTTACCCCAGCCGAGAACAAGTCCCGACCATGATGTATTCCTTGCCTGAGGGCTACCGCGCCCTGGTGATCGGTGCCAGCGGCGCGATCGGCAGCGCTTTGCTGCAGCGCCTTCAAAGCGACTCGCGCTGCGCGGCCGTGCTGGGCGTGTCGCGCCAAAGCACGCCGGGGCTGGACTTGCTGAGCGAGGCCAGCATCGCGGCCTGCGCGCAGGCGCTGGCCGCACAAGGGCCATTCCATTTGGTGCTGGACGCCACCGGGGCGCTCACCTTGAACGGTCGTGGACCCGAAAAACGGCTGGACGAACTGGACGCCGCGCATTTGCTGGCGGCGCTGCAGTTGAACGCGGTGGGTCCGGGCCTTTTGCTCAAGCACTTTGTGCCTTTGCTGGCTTCGGGTGAGCGTGTCATTTGGGGCAAGCTGTCAGCGCGTGTGGGCAGCATCGAAGACAACCGCAAAGGTGGCTGGTATGGCTACCGCGCCGCCAAAGCCGCGCTCAACATGCTGCTGCAAACCGCGGCCATCGAGGTCGCGCGGCGCAAGCCCTTGGCCGTGGTGGCGGCCTTGCAACCCGGCACCGTGCAATCGGCCTTGAGCCAGCCATTTGTGGGCGACGACGCCCTGCGTCCAGACGATTCGGCCGGTCGTTTGTTGTCTGTTTTGGATGCCTTGCAGCCCACTGGGCGTGCGCAGTTTGTGGACCATCAGGGGCAGCACATTCCTTGGTGATGCGCCAATGCGGGCTTCAACAAGAGCGGTGTGATGGACAATCCTTGTTATTAAAAAATCAGGGAGTGGTTCATGAGTTTGCAAGCGTGGTGGCTTTTTGTTGTGATGACTTTCGTGGTGTCGGCCACGCCGGGGCCCAATATGTTGTTGGTGATGAGCCACAGCGCCCGTTTTGGCCTGCGATCTGCGGTCATGACCATGGCCGGTTGCATGAGCGCTTTGCTGTGCATGATGAGCATTTCGGCTGCGGGATTGGGCGCTTTGCTGCACACCTTTCCAGCGGTGTTTGACGCCTTGCGTTATTTGGGCGCGGCCTATCTGGCTTATCTGGGCTACAAGTTGTGGCGTGCTGGCGTGGCGGCCAAGTCGGACCAGGATGTCCCTGTGCCAGACCAAGCTTTTCGCAGCGGCGGGTCTTTTTACAGGCAGGGCTTGGCGGTGGCGGCCAGCAACCCGAAAGCGATTGTGTTTTCCGCCGCGTTTTTCCCGCAGTTCATTCAGCCTGATCGGCCTGCGCTGATGCAGTTCGGTATCTTGCTGGCCACCTTCACGGTGATCGAGGTGAGTTGGTATTTGATTTACGCGGTCAGCGGCCACAAACTGTCGCGGTTTTTGCAGCAAACCCATGTCATGAAAAATTTCAACCGCATCACGGGTGGCGTGTTTGTGGGTTTTGCCGCCTTGATGGCTGCCAGCCGTTGAATTTCTCAGTACTCTGACTGACTTGGCATCCGATTTACCCCCGCCAACTGTGCGCCAAGCTGTGGATAAGTCCATGAACAAGCCCTGAGACCCGCATGCCTCATAGCCTGGCGCATGGTGATTAAATAATGGGCAGCACGGACTCAGTCCAGCGCTTTGGCGATCTTGTGGCGCGGCACGGTGGTTTTGGGGCATTGGCCTTTGGGCAACTCAAACCATTGGCGCACATCGTTTTCGACGCCCACGCCGTGCATGAAGTTGTAAATCGCTTTTTTCAGGCCTTGGCCCAGCAGGTCGTGGTCCACGCCCGGGGGCATGGGCGTCGGGTCGACAAAGCCCACATCGTTTTTGGCAAACGTGCCTTCGGGCAGCGGCAAAAGCGTGACGCCGTAGGCCTCGGGGTTTTGCCCCACGGGTGAGTGCACGGTGCAGACAAAGCGGTGAAAAAAGCCGCTGTGGATGCAGCCGTTTTCAAACAGCTGGCGCACGTATTCGAGCGCGTCCACCGTGTCCTGTACGGTCTGTGTCGGAAAGCCGTACATCAGGTAGGCGTGCACCAGCACACCCGCATCGGCAAAGCCTTTGGTCACTTGCGCCACTTGTTCGACCGAGACGCCTTTTTTCATCAGGTTCAGCAGTCGGTCAGACGCGACTTCAAGCCCGCCCGACATGGCGATGCAGCCGCTTTGGGCCAGCAAGTCGCACAACTCGGGGGTGAAGGTTTTTTCAAAGCGGATGTTGCCCCACCATGAAATTTGCACACCCCGGCGCAGCAGTTCTTCGGCCAAGGCCTTGAGGGCTTTGGGGGGGGCGGCTTCGTCCACAAAGTGAAAACCGGTCTGGCCTGTTTCGGCCACGATCTGCTCGATGCGGTCGACCAAGGTGCTGGCCTGCGCGGTTTCGTAGCGGCTGATGTAGTCCAGGCTCACATCGCAAAAGCTGCACTTCTTCCAGTAGCAGCCGTGCGCCACCGTGAGCTTGTTCCAACGTCCATCGCTCCACAGCCGGTTCATGGGGTTGAGCATGTCCAGCAACGACAGGTACTGGTGCAGTGGCAGACCATCCCAAGTGGGCGTGCCCACGTCTTCAAAGGCGATGTCGGGCTCTTGCAGGTGGATGTACTGCACCTGGCCCGCCTCGTTTTTGAGGAAAGTGCGCTGCAGGCGCTGCACGCCGCGCTGGCCTTGCAGGTGCTCGATCAGGCTGAGCAAAGGGCGCTCACCGCCATCCAGCGTGACGAAATCCACATGGTCGAACACGCGCGCGTCTTTCAGCTCGCGCAGCTCGGTGTTGACAAAGCCCCCCCCCAAACCGATGCGAATGTGTGGGTGCGCCCGCTTGATGCATTGGGCGATGCGAAAGGCCGCATAGACCGAGCCGGGGAAGGGCACCGACAGCAGCACCAGCGTGGGCTGGTGGTGCTCAACCGCCTGCAAGGCCAAGCGCTCCAGCGTGGTGTCGATCAGGTTGGGCGGTTCGGCCAAGGCGCTGGCCAGTGCGTCAAAGTTGGGTTGGCTGGCGGCCAGGCGCTCGGCATAGCGCACGAATTCAAAGCCTTCGTCCACGGCATCGCGCAGCACATCGGCCAAGTCGTTCAAATACAGCGTGGCCAGGTGCCGGGCGCGGTCGGTCTGACCCAGTGCGCCAAAGGCCCAGCCAATGGGGTCACCCGTGCCATCGTCTTCATAAGCGTCAAGTGCAACAAAGCGCGGACCTTCGGGCAAAAAGCCCCGGCCTGCAATGCGGTGGCTCAAGGTACTGTCGCGGCCTTGCAAAAATGCAATGACGGGGTCGATGCTGACGGCGTAGTCCTTGAAGTGGTCGAGGAAAAAGTTCACCGGCCCCGATCGGTCTTCGATGGGCAAGGCCATGGCGGCATCGCGTAAATCGGTCAGCCCTGGTTTGTTCAACAAGGCCAGTACCGTGGCCAGCGCCAGGTCTTCTTGCACCGCATCGAAACCCCGCGAACGCAGAAACCCCGTCAGGTAAGCCGTGGAAGGGTAGGGCGTGTTGAGCTGCGTCATCGGCGGGATGAGGCTCAGGATTTTGAACGGTGCGGGGCTGGGCATGGGGCAAGCGATTTTCAAATTGTGAGGGGGATTATCAACGGGCGCAGCCATTGGCCTGAGTCGGCAACAGGGGCCGCCTTTTGTGCAATAGGAGCGTTAACATCTGGCAGCCCTTTCAGCGAGCCCAACGCCTGCACAGACTGTACCCATTACTTTTTCCCGATGACCTCTTTGCCCGATACGCCTTTAGATGCACCGCTGTCTCTGTCCGCCTTGGCGGTTCAGCCCGATGCCCACACCCCACTGAGCCCGGCGCAGCAGCGTTTCAATGCCTTGTTGGCCCGCATCGAGTCGCTCTCGGGCCAGATTCAACGCTTGGAAGTTTGGTCAGACCAGCACCGTTACACCCACATTCAGGCCTTGCGTGAGTCGGTGCAACAAGCGCAGGCCCACCGCAAAAGTCTGTTGTTGTTTGTGCATGAACGCTTGCAGGCGGCAGACCTGACGGCACAGCAGCAACGCATGGCCCGTGGCAAGCTGCGCAGCCTGATCGAACAACTGTCCGCCACTGCTGACCCACAAGTGCAGGCGCTGGCCGATTTGTACGTGAGCCAAGAGGACACCCAAGAGGCCGCCGAAGAACAGGCCGAGGCGGCCCAGCGCCTGCGTGAACGCATCGAAGAAGCGCTGGGCCAGCCGCTTGAAAAACCCAGCCAGTACCAGACGCCTGAAGAAATGATGCAGGCGGGCATGCGCCAGTGGCAGCGCCAGCAGCAAGCCGACGATGACCGCAAGGCCGCCAAGCGTGCGGCCCGAAAAACGCAAAAACAAGCGCAAAAAGAGGCCCAAAAGAAAAGTACTGCCGCCGACAATGGCCAAGTGCCGGTGGCCATGCTGCGTGAAGCCGATGCCAAAAGCGCGATTCGCACGATTTTTCGGCAACTGGCCAGCGCCTTGCACCCGGACCGCGAACCCGACGAGCAAGCGCGTTTGCGCAAAACCGGTTTGATGAGCGAGGTCAATGCCGCTTATGAGAGAAATGACTTGACGACTTTGCTGCGGCTGCAAATGCAGGTGAGCCAAGTCAACCCCCAAAACAAGGCAGGCACCGCACGCATGGCCGACGACAAATTGCTCGCCATGTGCCTGTTGCTCAAAGAGCAGGTGGCCGCGCTGGAAGACGACTTGGACCAGTTGCAAAGCCGTCTGAGTCGTGAGTTGTGTGTGCCGGTACGGGCCGACGCCGACGAGGCCTTGCTGAGCCAGTCATTGCAGCGCATCCAAGCTGATCAGCGCCACAGCGCAGACAGCTTGGCCCGTGATTTGCGCCGGATTCAAAACGAGGCAGAACTCAAGCGTTGGCTGAAAGAGCAGTGGCAGATGGCCAAGGAAGCCGTTGTGACTTCTACTGATTTTTGAGCCGCGTTAAAGCCACTTGTGCATGAAGCTGGCTTGGCCCGCTGCGGGGTCCAAGGCATAGGGTTCAAAACCAAAACCCAAATAACTTTTCAGAGCCTGCGCATTGCCTGTCAGCACTTCGAGCGTGAGCTTGCAACAGCCGCGCGATTGGGCATGCTGTTGGGCGGCGGCCAGCAAGGCTTGGCCCACGCCTTGCCCACGGTGGCTGTGCAGCACGGCGATGTCGTGGATGTTCATCAAAGGTTTTGCCTTGAAGGTGGAATATCCTTCGATGCAGTTGACCAGGCCCACAGGCGCATCGCCCAGCCAGGCAATGAAGCTGGCGGCAGCAGGCCGCGCAGCCAGGTCATCGCACAGGCGTGCCTTCACATCCTGCTGTAGGCCTTCACCACCGCCCATCGGGTCGCGCGCATAGGCATCAAGCAACATGACCAGTGCATCGCGATCGGCGGGGTGGCGGTAATTGACAGGCAGGACGTGAAGGGTCATGGTTCAAGCCGCTGATGCAGCGGTGGTGGGTGTAGCAAACGAACGCGCATTTTGCCCCATGCTTTGCAGCACATGCCCAGCCAGTTGGTGCGCCGTGATGGCCGACAAAGTCCAACCCAAATGGCCGTGACCGGTGTTGTAGAACACGTTGGCCTTTTTGCCTGCGCCGACACGCGGCAGCATGGTGGGCATCATGGGACGCAAACCGGCCCAGGGCTCCACGCGACGGGTGTCTACGCCCGGGAAGCATTCGTTGACCCAGTTGACCAAGGGCTTGATGCGGTCGGCGCGAATGTCCAGGTCGATGCCGTTGAATTCGGCGGTGCCCGCCACGCGGAAACGGTCTGTGCCCAGACGGCTGGTGACCAGCTTGGTTTCGTCGTCCAGCAAACTCACTTGGGGTGCTGCGGCCTGGCTGGCTTCGTCGTTCAGACCGACGGTGATCGAGTAGCCCTTGACCGGGTAGATGTTCAAACGGTCGCCCAATTGAGCGGCCAACTTGCGTCCGTGCACGCCAGCGCAGATCACGATGCCGTCAAAGCTGAGGGTCTCGGTTTGGCCTTGGTGCTGCACTTGCACCGTGGCGGTTTGGCCATTGGCATCAACGCTCAGCACTTGGTGTTCAGTCAAGATCTTCACGCCCAAGCGTTCGCAAGCTTTGGCCAAGCCAAAAGTGAACTTGTGGATGTCGCCCGTTGAATCGCTTTCGGTGAAATAACCGCCGTAGTACTGGCCCTGCAATGTGGGTTCGATGGCTTTCATTTCAGAGGGTGTCACGGCTTGGCGTGGCAGGCCGCCTTGCGCCAGCAGTTTGGACACTTGGCCCGCGTGGTCAAAACCTTTTTTGTCGCGGTAGATGTGCAAGATGCCTTCGCGCTTGTGGTCGAAGTCGATGCCTTCGGCCTTGGCCCACGCAAAGTGGTGTTCGCGCGACGCGATGGCCAGTTGGGCCGTGGCGATGGTGTTCTCTTTGTACTTGGGAATGGCGGCCACAAATTCGGCCATCCAGCTGAGTTTGTGCCAAGTGGGCGCTGGGTTCATCAAGAGCGGGGCGTCGCTCTTGAGCATCCATTTGAGGCCCTTGATGATGGTCGACGGGTGAGTCCAGACCTCGGCGTTGGATGCGGAGAGCTGACCGCCATTGGCATAGGATGTTTCCATGCCGGGGTAGCGATTTTTCTCGATCAGGGTGACCTGGATGCCTTGTTGGGCCAGTGCATAGGCGCTGGTGATGCCCGTGATGCCGCCGCCGACAATCACCATGTGTTTTTTGACCATGTTTGTCATGGGAGTTCTCTCAATAAAAGCGTCTCAAACGGATGGACGAACTGCACACCGGATGTGTGCAGAACGACCCCCTCTGTTTGAAACCTGAGAGATTCACCCGGCCCGGATGGGGCATGGGTTTGCTCCTGCGGTGTGCCGGGGGACGAATCCCGGCAACTCTTCAGAGTGCATTGTTCACCACGGTCCTTTTGCCTGAGAGTTTCCGGGGTGGTTGCTCCTTCGGCGTTGAAGGCTTGGGGCCTTCAATCTCTCCCACGGTGAACGTCGGATTGGGCCCGACTCGGGGTGACGGTTGCAAAACCGGCGTCACCCCACTTGGAAGCTGAAAAACTGGATTCTACAGACAGCGCTCAGGCTGTCAATTTTTGGTAGCTGGCCTCGTCATGCAAAGCGTCCAAGTCGGCGCGCTGGGTCAGCTTGACTTTGAAAAACCAACCTTGACCCAAAGGATCGGAGTTGGCCAGGGACGGGTCTGCGCGCAGAGCCTCATTGACCTCGATGATTTCTCCACCGGCAGGCATGTGCACGTCGGCGGCGGCTTTGACCGACTCGACCACGCCAGCCACTTCTTTGGCGGCAAAGGTTTTGCCAATGGCGGGCAGGTCGACAAAAACGATGTCACCCAAGGTGTCTTGGGCGTGCAGGGTGATGCCCATGACAGCGGTGTCACCGTCACCTTCGATTTGGAGCCAAGTGTGGTCTTCGGAGTATTGGATGGGCATGGTAGGCAATAAAAAGGCCTGGCCCGAATGGGCCAGGCTCTGTATGAATGCGCTGGATTCTAGCTTTATTTAGCGTAAACCAAATCACGCAAAGTCAACGACAAGGCAGGCACGTAGCTCACCACCATGAGGCAGACCAGGATCACCAGAACGAAGGGAATCAAGTCTTTGATCATCCGGTCCAGCGAGATACGGGCAACGGTGCAGGCCGCGAACAGGTTCACACCAAAAGGCGGTGTGATCATGCCCAAGGCCAGGTTGACCACCATGACCAAACCAAAGTGCACAGGGTCGATGCCGAAGTGCACGGCCACAGGGGCCAGGATGGGGGCCAGCACAATGATGGCGGCGCTGGTTTCGATGAACATGCCGATGAAGAACAAGGCCACATTGACACCCAACAGGAAATAAGCGGGCGACTTGAGCACGTCTTGCAACCAGTGACCGATGGCTTCGGGCACGCCTGCGCGTGTGATCAAAAAGGCGAACAAACCTGCATTGGCAATGATGAACATGATCACCGCGCTGGACAGTACAGATTTGCGCATGATCGTGAACAGATCTTTGAGCTTGATCTCGCGGTAGATGAGCGTGCCGACCAACAGCGCATAAAACACCGCGACCGCCGAGGCTTCGGTGGGCGTGAACACCCCGCCGTAAATACCGCCCAAAATGATCACCGGCATCATGAGCGCCCAACCGGCCTGCCATGTGGCCTTGCCAAAACTGAGGCGACCATCGCCATCGTTTTTGCCCCAGCCTTTGTATTTGCAATACACCCAGACCCAGAACATCAGGGCTGCACCAATGAACAGGCCTGGACCAAAACCGGCAATGAACAACTCGCCAATCGACACCTCGGCGCTGACGCCGTAAAGAATCATCGGAATCGAGGGCGGAATGATCACCCCCAGCTCGGCCGATGTGGCCTGCAATGAAGCCGCATAGGTGGTTGGGTAGCCGTGCTTGATGAGCGCGGGAATCAGGATGGTGCCGATGGCGAAGGTGGTGGCCACCGACGAGCCTGACACCGCAGCAAAGATCATGCAAGTCAGCACGCAGGTCATGGGCAAGCCGCCTTGCACGCCGCCTACGATGCTCTTGGCAAACTCCACCAGGCGGCGCGAGATGCCGCCGGTCTCCATGATGTTGCCTGCCAGGATGAAGAAGGGGATGGCGGCCAGCGGGAACTTGTTGATCGAATTGAACATCTCCTTGACGGAGATGAGCATGTTGGCATTGCCGATTTGAATGCCGACGATGGCCGACAAACCAATGGACACGGCCACGGAAATGGTGAGTGCAAAGCACAGCACCATGGTGCAAAGCATGACGACGCTCATTGTGCGGTCTCCAGTTCAAGGCGCTGTGGATCGAGCCAATTGCCGATGATGCTGATCACGCTGAAGCACGCGCCCACTGGCAAAGCCATGTAGGCCCAAAACATGGACACATCTTCCAGACCGATCATGGACTGGACTTTGCCCCGATTGGCATAGTCCCAACCCCACCAAATGATGATGCACACCAAAGTCAGCGCGGCAACAGCCACGGCGGTGTCCAAGACTTTTTTCATGCGCGGCCCGCTCCAGCGGTACAGCACGTCCACGCTTACCATGGAGCCCTGACGAAAGGCCATGGGGATGCCCATGAAAACCATCCAGATCAAGCTGAAGCGGATGATGACCTCGGTCCATTCGAGCGGCATCTCCAGCACAAAGCGGGTGAAGATTTGCAGAATGCCCAAACAGGCTGCCACGGTCAGCATCAAACAGGCCACGAGCATGGACAAAGCGGTGGTCCACTTCTCCACGCTTAAATAAAGCGATCGCATAAAAATTCCTTCACAACAGAATCAAAAACGCCCGCCAATCCAAGATTGGTCGGGCGTTTTGTACAAGCGTTAAATCACTTGAAATTGCGGATGCGATCCAGGTTGGGTTTGCCGAACTGCTTTTCAAACTCGGCGTTGATGGGGCCCAAGGTGGCGACGAACTTGGATTTGTCCACGTTCTCAATCACGTTCATGCCTTTTTTGCGCAACTCGGCTACGCCGTTGGCGTCGTCCTTGTCAACGCGTGCACGGTTGACCTTGACGGCTTCTTTTGCCGCATCCAGGAAGATCTGTTTGTCCGCAGCGCTCAATTTGTCGTAGCTGGCTTTGTTCATCAAGATGATGCAAGGTGAGTAGACGTGGCCAGTCAGCGACAAGTGCTTTTGCACCTGGTCAAAGTTAGACGCCATGATCACCGACAAGGGGTTTTCTTGGCCGTCCACAGTGCCTTGTTGCAATGCGGTGAACACTTCAGGGAACGCCATGGGCGTGGTCACGATGCCCAGGCCTTTGTAAGCGGCTACGTGCACGGGGTTTTCCATGGTGCGCATTTTCAGGCCCTTCAAATCGCCTGGCTCGTTGACGGCACGCTTGCTGTTGGTCATGTGACGCACGCCGTTTTCACCCCAGGCCAAGGCCTTGAAACCTTTGGATTCGAACTTGGTCAGCAACTCCTGGCCGATGGGGCCGTCCAGCACCGCACGAGCGTGCGCTTTGTCACGGAACAAGAAAGGCACGTCAAGGATGCGTGCCTCGGGAACGAAATTGGGAACGGGACCTGTGGAGGTGGTGGCCAACTCTTGGGTGCCCAGTTGCACTGATTCGATGGACTCACGCTCGCCGCCCAAAGAACCAGAGTAGAAGTTCTGGATCTTGATGCGACCGTTGGTGCGCTTTTCCACTTCTTTGGCCAAGGTGTCGATGGCCTCGCCTTGGTGTGAATTTTGTGCGATCGAAATGCTGTTGCGCATGACGGTTTGAGCAGAGGCGGCGGACATGAAGCCGATGGCCAAAGTCAGGCCCAGCATCAATTTGTTCAATTTCATTCGAAGCTCCTCGTGGATGAGTGGACGACAACAGGTTGCGGATCAACTTGTCATACAAGTTTGATTATGGAGGGCTCTTTGGCCAGATGGGCTACGGGTTTTCGAGGGGGTGGTGATGCCAAGGTGACGCTAAAAAAGGCACAGTGAATCGCCAAAAAAAGAGGCCCCTCGGGGCCTCTTTAAAAACAGGGCAATCTCACATGCCGGTGTAGTTGGGGCCACCGCCGCCTTCGGGTGTGACCCACACGATGTTTTGGGTGGGGTCTTTGATGTCGCAGGTTTTGCAGTGCACGCAGTTTTGCGCGTTGATCTGCAAGCGATCGCTGTTGTCTGCGTTCTTGACGTATTCGTACACACCGGCCGGGCAGTAGCGGCTTTCTGGCCCCCCAAATTGGGCCAAGTTGATGCCGACGGGCACCGAGGCGTCTTTGAGGGTCAGATGCGCCGGTTGATTTTCTTCGTGGTTGGTATTGCTGATAAAGACGCTGCTCAAACGGTCAAACGTGAGCTTTCCATCGGGTTTGGGATACTCGATTTTTTCGCACTCGGCGGCGGGTTTGAGGTAGGTGTGGTCGGCTTTGTCACGACGCAGCGTCCAGGGAATGTGGCCGCGCAGCACGAACTGCTCGAACCCGTTCATGAGTGTGGCCACGGTCAGGCCTTTTTTGAACCAGCTCTTGAAGTTGCGCGACTTGTTCAGTTCGGTGTGCAGCCAACTGGCTTCGAAGGCCTCGGGGTAGGCGGCCAATTCGTCGTGCTGACGACCTGCCAGCAGCGCGTCGTAAGCGGCTTCGGCCGCCAGCATGCCGGTTTTAATGGCGGCATGGCTGCCCTTGATGCGGCTGACGTTCAGATAACCGGCATCACAGCCGACCAATGCGCCACCGGGGAACACAGTCTTGGGCAGGCTCATCAAGCCGCCTGCGGTGATGGCGCGTGCGCCGTAGCCGATGCGCTTGGCATTGACCTCACCCTTGTCATTGGTGAAGTACCACTTGATGTTGTTGTGGGTTTTCCAGCGTTGGAACTCTTCAAACGGGCTCAACCAGGGGTTGGCATAGTCCAGGCCGACCACGTAACCGATGGCGATCTTGTTGTCTTCCATGTGGTACATGAACGCGCCACCATAGGTGTCGTTGTTCATGGGCCAACCAGCGGTGTGCATCACAAAACCAGGGGTGTGGCGAGAAGGGTCAATTTCCCAGACTTCTTTGATGCCGATGCCGTAGGTTTGAGGGTCACGGCCCTCGTCGAGTTTGTACTTGGCGATCAGTTGCTTGCCCAGATGGCCGCGTGCGCCTTCGGCAAACACCGTGTATTTGGCGTGCAATTCCATGCCCAGCTGGAAGTTCTCTGTCGGCTCGCCGTCTTTGCCTACGCCCATATTGCCAGTGGCCACGCCCTTGACTGAACCGTCTTCGGTGTACAGGACTTCGGCAGCGGTGAAGCCGGGGAAGATTTCCACGCCCAGGTTTTCGGCCTGCTGGCCCAACCACCGTGTGAAGTTGCTCAGGCTGATGATGTAGTTGCCGTGGTTTTGTGCGCATTCGGGCAAGAAGATGCCGGGGGTGCGGGTGGCGCTGGTTTCGCTCAAAAAGCTCCAGGCATCATCGGTCACGGGCTGATTGAGCGGCGCTCCGCGTTCTTTCCAATCCGGGAAAAGTTCGGTCAGGGCCTTGGGGTCCATGATCGCGCCCGAGAGGATGTGGGCACCAGGCTCACCGCCCTTTTCCAGCACCACAACAGACACATCGCTGCCTTTTTCTGCCGCCAGCTGCTTCAGACGGATGGCCGTGGACAGGCCTGCGGGGCCGCCACCAATCACGACCACGTCGTATTCCATGGATTCGCGCGGGCCATAAGTGCTCAAAATTTCTTCGGGGCTCATGAACGTCTCTGTTTGAAGTTGTGGATTCGGGCCGGCACGGGCGTGTCGGGCGTGTGACTCATTTTATGCGGCAGAAAGGCGCTTGCCCCGCACAATGGTGTCACCCGTTGGCAGCAGCGGGGATGAACCTCTTTGGAGAATTTGCCATGGCTTATGAAATTGATTTGTCGGGCCGCGTGGCCTTGGTCACTGGGGCGTCGGGTGGCTTGGGTGCCCAATTTGCCAAAACTCTGGCTGCCGCCGGCTCCGGGGTGGTTCTGGCGAGTCGTCGGCTTGACAAGCTGAAAGACCTGCGTGCAGAAATCGAAGCTGCGGGCGGTGACGCCCATGTGGTCGAAATGGATGTGACCGACCGGCACAGCATTGCCGCCGCCGTTGCCCATGCCGAAACCAAGATGGGCAGCATCGACATTTTGGTCAACAACTCGGGGGTGAGCACCACCCAGCGCATCCAGGATGTGACGGAGGAAGATTACGACTTCATCATGAACACCAATGTACGCGGTGCGTTCTTTGTGGCGCAAGAGGTGGGCAAACGCATGTTGGCACGGGCCAAGGGGGCTGCACCGGGCAGTTTTACGGGTGGGCGGATCATCAACATCGCCTCTATGGCGGGGCTGAAAGTGCTGCCGCAAATTGGTGTTTATTGCATGAGCAAGGCGGCCGTGGTGCAGATGACCAAGGCCTTTGCGGTGGAGTGGGGCAAGTTTGGCATCAACGTGAATGCGATTTGCCCCGGCTACATCGACACCGAAATCAATCACCACCACTGGCAAACCGAGCAAGGCCAAAAACTCATCAGCATGCTGCCACGCAAGCGCGTAGGCCAGCCGCAAGACCTGGACGCTTTGCTGATGCTGCTGGCGAGCGACCAGAGCCACTTCATCAATGGCGCGGTGATTTCAGCTGACGATGGTTTCGCGGTCTAAAACCCATTGACCCTGCCCGTTTGGGTGCGGGCCTGGGTCAATGAATCAGGTTTTTACGCAGCCGACTGGGCTGGTGCCCCTACCGCACGCCACTGATCGGCGTGGCTTTGCAGCCAGTCTTGCGACAGCGTGGCGCTGCCCACTTGCATGGGGTGAAAGTCTTTGCGGGTGTAGGCCCACAAAGGCTTGGCAATGCGCCAAACCATGCCGTGGCGACCGAATAAAAACTGGCCCGCAGACCACCAGGTTGAGGGCTTGAACAGCGTCTTGTCGTGCCAGAGGTTGTTGATGGTTTGGCGCAGCACATCGGTGCTGAACTGAACGGTCACAAACCAGAACCAGCGCATGCGCCAAGTGTGGTTGCCACCCAGGCGCTGATACAGGTCAAAGGCCACGCATTTGTGCTCGGACTCTTCAGCTGCATGCCAGCGCCACAGGGTTTTAAGCGGCTCCTCGGCGCCGGCAAACCAGTCACCGGGCTGGTCCATGCGATCCAGAGTCAGGTCGCCAAAAATCGAGGTGAAGTGTTCAAAGGCGGCGGTGATGGCCAACTCATGCAAATAGCCTTTGTCGCTTTTGCTGAAAAATTCTTCGCGGCCTTTTTTCAACCGCTGCTCGGCACGTGGGCCCCAGTGATTAACCAAGCCTTGTTTTTCCAGATGAGCGTTGTACAAGCCATGCAGGTGGCGGTGAGTGGCCTCTTGCCCAACAAAGCCCTTGGCAATTTGCTTGAGTTCGTCGTTTTCTGGCGTGTTGGGCAGGTTTTTTGCCCCAGCTTTAACCGCGTCAATGAAAGCCTGTTCGCCGACAGGAAAACTCATCGACAAGGCGTTGGCGTAAGCCGTTAAAAAGGCATCGCCGCCGTTCCAGTGGCGAGAAAAGCCTTGACTCAGGTCTACGCTCAAGCGTCGAACGGTCAATTCGGTGGGGGCGTTGGGATGGGTGTTCATGGAACTTGTCTCTTGTGATCGTTCAGAATATGAGCATTGTTCAGGTTTTGCAAAAACCTTGCAACTCGCTATCTGCTCACATTTTTCCAAAGGCTTTTTCATGGCTACAGCCAAACCTGACAAAGCGGCTACCAAGCCGCAAGCCGCTCCTGGCCTGCGGCGTCAACCTTCGCAGGCGCGGGCGCAGCAAACCATGCAAACCCTGTTCAAGGCCGCTGCTCAGATTCTGGACAAGGAAGGCGAGGGTGGATTGACGACCAATAAAGTGGCCGCAGCAGCCGGGTTTTCAATCGGGACGCTGTACCAGTACTTTCCCAGCAAAGAAGTACTGGTGCGGGCCATGGCCACACGCGGCCAAGAGATGGTGCTGCAAGAGTTGGGGCGGTATTTGAGCGAGTTGGAAACCCTGCCCGAAGTGCGCCAACTGGACGGCCGTGAACTGTTGGCCAAGGCCGTTCGCATTCTGGTACGGGGCTTTGCCACCGGCAAGGGCCTCAGTCAAAGCCTGATTCATCTGTGCTGGACACTTGAAAAACCCGAGGAAACCGCCAGCGCTGTGCGCCAGGTAGCCGATCGATTGGCCATATTTTTTGAGCGCATCGACCATCCCGCGCTGCAAACGCCCAGTCCCGCGCAAATGTTCGTGCTGACCCGTTCGGTGATTGGCACCCTGCGCAGTGCCAGTCTCGAAAAGTCACCTTTGCTGGGCAGCCCCGCGTTTGAAGAGGTCTTGGTGCAAATGGCTTGGGCCTTGCTCGCGCGGCAACATTTGTCAAACAAGGCTTGACCGGCTGTCCATGCCGACCCAAGGCATGGACCCCCGATCAGGTCGGGGGTGACAAACGTCCGCCATGCCCGCGCATGCGGTTGTCCATGGTCGCCTAAGGCATGGACCCCCGATCGGGTCGGGGGTGAGAAATGTCCGTCATGCCCGCGCATGCGGGTATCCATGGTTGCAGAAGGCCCTGGCGCTCGATCAGGCCGTTGGTTTGGCTTTGGGCGCGCGGCCCATCAGGTAGAACTCGGGGTTGGGCATCATGCCGCTGAAGCTGGCCATGCGGTTGCTCAGACCGAAAAAGGCGGTGATGGCCGCGATGTCCCAGATGTCTTCGTCGTCAAAGCCGTGCGTGTGCAGGGCGGCAAAGTCGGCTTCCTCCACTTGGTTGGAGTGGTCGCAAACTTTGAGCGCAAAGTCGAGCATGGCGCGTTGGCGTGGGCTGATGTCGGCCTTGCGGTGGTTGATGGCCACTTGGTCGGCCACCAGCGGTTTTTTTTCATAAATCCGCAAAATCGCACCATGCGCCACCACGCAATACAGGCAGTGGTTGGCCGCACTGGTGGTGGTCACGATCATCTCGCGTTCACCCTTGCTCAGGCCACTCTCGCGACCCACCGACTCGGGCACCATCAGCGCGTCGTGGTATGCAAAAAACGCACGCCACTCGGCCGGGCGTCGGGCAAAGGCCAAAAACACATTGGGCACAAAACCGGCTTTTTCCTGTACTTCGAGCACTTTGGCTCTGATGTCCTCGGGCAAGTCCTTGATCTCGGGTGCGGGGTAGCGGTTGCTCATAAAAGTCCTTTGTTGTGTCATGTCTGAAAAAAGCAATTCTGTGATGCCCGCCAAGACGGGTATCCATGCCTGATGCGCTGAGCTTGTCCATGTGCGGCCACGCGACAGATTATGCTGACGACCATTTCAGGAGCCTGTCATGTCCACAACACCACCCCTTTCGCCCTCGCAACAAGCCCGTGCCGAGCGCATGGATGACGCCACCTTCCAGGCGGGCATCGACACCCGCACGCAGGTCATGGGGGCCGAATTTGTGGACCGCGCCTTTGGCAACGCCACCGAATACACCTTGCCCATGCAGGAGTTCATCACCCGCAATGCCTGGGGCAATGTGTGGCAGCGCCCGGGTCTGGACCTCAAAACCCGCAGCTTGGTGACTGTGGCCATGCTCACCGCTTTGGGCAAACAGCATGAGCTCAAAGGCCATGTGCGCGGCGCACTCAACAATGGGGCCACGCCCGAAGAGCTGCGCGAAGTGATGTTGCACGCCACGGTGTACTGCGGATTTCCCACCGCCATCGATGCGTTTCGCACGGTGACCGAGGTGGTCGAGTCGTTGGCTTGAGCACAAGCGGCATGTAACCGATGCAACAGGGCCGCATTGACGGTGCAATGCTTTTCACACATCCTTGAATGAGGAGACCTTCCATGGAATTTTCAGAACTCATCAAGGCCCGCAAAAGCATTCGCGGCTACCTGCCCAAACCCGTGCCCCGCGAGGTGATCGAAGAAATCATCGAGGTGGCCAAATGGGCACCGTCCTCCATGAACACCCAGCCTTGGCATGTGCATGTGGTGACCGGTGAACCCTTGGAGCGCATTCGCCAGGGCAACACCGAGAACATGCTCAAGGGGGTGCCACCCCAGCGGGATTTCCCGATGAAAGAATCCTATGAGGGTATTCACCGCGAACGCCAGGTGGGCATTGCTGTGCAGTTGTTCGATGTCATGGGCATTGGCCGTGACGACAAAGCTCGCCGCACCGATTGGGTCATGCGGGGTTTCAGGCAGTTTGATGCGCCGGTGTCGCTGGTGCTGACTTACGACAAATACCTTGAGCCTGCCGCCATCAGCCAGTTTGACCTGGGCGCTTTGTCGCACGCGCTGGTGTTGGCGGCGTGGGAGCGAGGCTTGGGCAGCGTGATCAATGGGCAGGGCATCATGCAATCTGCTGTGGTGCGCGAGCATGCGGGCATTCCCGACGACCAAAACATCATGATCTGCATTGCCATGGGTTATCCGGACGAAGACTTTGTGGCCAACAGCGTGAAGTCAGTCCGCGAGAGTTCAGAGAAATTCGTGCGCTACGTGGGCTTCTGAGGCAAGTTCACCCCCGCACCAACTTCTGAATCAAATCAGCGGCTCCTGAGGCCTGGTACTTGCGCATCAACTTGACGCGGTAAATTTCGACGGTGCGGTGGCTGATGCCCAAGGCGCGACCCATTTCCTTGCTGGTCAGACCGTCCATCAGGTGGGCCGCGACTTCGCGTTCGCGGGCGGTGAGCTCGGCCCTGACCGGTTTACGGGCCGACAAGTCTTCAAAAGTCCAGATGCCCGCTGCGTGTGGGGCCTCGCGGTTGAGTGCCCTGCCCGTGACATGACACCAGAAAGTTTCGCCTTTGAGGCGGCCATCCACCCGCTTCATCACCCGGTCGTCTGCGTACACACCGTTGGCATTCAGGATGGGTGCGATGCGTTGCCCTGTGCGTTCGTATTCGTCTGCGCTGGGGTAGAGCAGTTGAAAGCTCTGGCCGATGAGTTGTTCGCGTGTCAAGCCAAACATCTCACATACCCGCTGGTTGCAGTCAACGATGGCGCGGTTGCGCGACAGCACCATGCCGATGGGGGCGAGGTCGAAGGCGAGTCGGTAATCGATGTCCGGGGTCATCAAGGCTTGGCTTTGCTATAGGGCTGCCCTCTACGAAAAACTACGTATGGGATTACGTAGTATCGTAACGTTCTCAACCCCTCATGGAGATTGGCGTGAACAAGATTTTTCCTTCCGCAGCAGAGGCCTTGAAAGGCATCGTGGCTGACGGGCAACTCATTGGCGTGGGCGGCTTTGGCCTGTGCGGCATTCCCGAAGCCCTGATTGACGCTTTGCGTGACAGCGGCGTGCAAAACCTGACTGCGATTTCCAACAACGCGGGCGTGGACGACTTTGGCCTCGGCAAGCTGCTGCAGACCCGCCAGATCAAGAAGATGATTTCTTCTTATGTGGGCGAGAACAAAGAATTCGAGCGCCAGTACCTGGCGGGCGAGCTGGCGCTGGAGTTCACACCCCAAGGCACGCTGGCCGAAAAGCTGCGCGCGGGCGGTGCGGGCATCCCGGCCTTCTTCACCAAGACCGGTGTGGGCACTTTGGTGGCCGAGGGCAAAGAGCTGCGCGAGTTTGACGGCGAGACTTATTTGATGGAACGCTCTTTGGTGCCCGATGTGTCGCTGGTCAAAGCTCACCGGGCCGACAAGTCCGGCAACCTGCAGTTCCGTTACACGTCGCGCAACTTCAATCCGGCCGTGGCCATGGCAGGCAAGATCTGTGTGGTTGAGGTCGATGAAATTGTGGAAACCGGTGCCATGCACCCCGACAGCGTGCACCTGCCTGGCATTTATGTGCATCGCATTGTGCTGAACCAGCACCCTGAAAAGCGCATCGAAAAACGCACCATCACTGAAAAGGCGGGTATCTGATATGAGCTGGAGTCAAGACCAAATGGCCGCCCGTGCGGCCCACGAACTGGAAGACGGTTTTTATGTGAACTTGGGCATCGGCATCCCCACGCTGGTGGCCAACTTTGTGCCCGCCGACAAAGAGGTGTGGTTGCAAAGCGAAAACGGCATGCTGGGCATTGGCCCGTTCCCGTCCGAAGACGAGGTCGATGCCGACTTGATCAACGCGGGCAAGCAGACCGTGACGACCATCAAGGGCTCGTCGATTTTTGGCAGCGAGCAGTCGTTTGCCATGATTCGGGGCGGCAAGATCAACTTGTCGATTCTGGGCGCGATGCAGGTGAGCGAAAAAGGCGACTTGGCCAACTGGATGATCCCCGGCAAGATGGTCAAGGGCATGGGCGGCGCAATGGACCTGGTCGCAGGCGTCAAGCGCGTGATCATCTTGATGGAGCACGTGGCCAAAAAGAAAGACGGCACCGAGGATTTGAAAATTTTGCCCCAGTGCACCTTGCCATTGACTGGCGTAGGCGTGGTGGACCGCATCATCACCGACTTGGCGGTGATGGATGTGACCGAGGCAGGCCTCAAAGTGGTCGAACTGGCCCCGGGCGTGACGCCTGAGGCGCTGCAAAGCAAGACGGGTGTGAAGTTGATCTTCTGATTGGGCTTGAGCGTCATCTGAAAACCGCAACTTGTTGCGGTTTTTTTATTTCTGATGAATTTTTTGATTAATTTAATTCCTATGGTCAAAAAATAACTTGATTATGGGTTTCTACTGAGTACAAATCTCACAAAAGCAATACAAAATAGCGGTTTTTTGACTTCAGCATGTCCAATCCGTACGCAGATCGAGTCCGTGGAGAGTTGTTGCACGAATGGCGTGTGTCTCAGCAGTTGGAAGTGAGCGCATTGGCGAGCAAATCCAATTTGTCGGTGGCCCAAATACGGCAACTGGAAGGCGGGGGACACTCGCTTTTTTACACACCTGCGATCAAGGAAAGTGCAGCCCGCAAATTGGCCCGCTTATTGGGTGGTGATCCTGCTGTCGTGGTTCAACCATTGGATGACTTCCTGGCGCAGGACGAGCCAAAGGTGATTCAGGATTTGACGCACTTGTTTGGGCAAAAATCGGTGCCACGCAAGCCGACTTCGGTCTTTTACCGACAACCCGGACTGATCGCAGCACCGATTTTGATCTTGATGGCCGTGGTTTCGGCGTCGGGTTGGCTTCAGCAAAAATGGCAACACGGTGGTTCTCAGCAGTTTTGGCGCGAAACCCCCAGCGTTTTTGCAAACCTTGCGGTCGAGCCGTCTTCAGCAGCACCAGCGCTTGCAACGCCTGCCCTTGCTTTGCCTGCTGATGCGCCTGCTGATGCGCCTGCTGCGCCATTGGCCCAAGCCGTGGAAGCCGACAAACATGTCCCCACATTGGCCCAAGCTGCCATGGCGACACAAGTGGCCGAACCCGTTCAGAGCCGACATGTGGCCTTGGGCCTGTGCGGCAAGGTCGAAGCCGGCACCGTGCTTGTGCCCACTCGCCCCAGCAAATCGGGCAATATGGTTTACATCGTGGCCCAAAAAGATGGCGCTGTGTGCGTGGTTGATGCCTCTGGTGCGAGCACCGTCTTGGCGCTCAAAACCCATGAGACCCGCAGTGTTTATGGTCCGCCGCCTTGGCGCGTGCATTTTGAGCAACCCCAGCAAGCCCAACTGTATTTTCAAGGGGTGCGTTTGCGCCTGCCCGAGACGCAAGTGACCACTTTGGCTTTGCAAGAGGGCAGCACCTCCTACTGACACCCGGCAGATGAACCCGCGCAGAGATGGGGCGTTGGATTCAAAGAGGCGTTGTCAAGTCTTCAGCCGATCAAACGGGCTTGAAGCTCGGCCACTTGGGCACGCAGTTCTTGGTTTTCTGCGCACAAGGCGGCCACACGCTCCTTCAGCCTTTGAAACTCATCCACAGACGCCGTTGTGGCGTCTTCTTGGGCAGGTTTGCGGCTGATGTCGCGCACCCGTTTGGCTGCTTGCTTTAATTGGTCCTTGCCCGCCAAAGCCGCCGATTTTTGTTCTTCGGCAGGCAGACTGGCCACAGCGGCTGCGGCGTTGATGGAGATCGCGCCGGCCTTGATGGCGGCCACCAACTCTGGTGCGGCTTGTTTCTGAATTTTCTCGATTTGCACCACCTGGTTGCTGCTCAAGCGGGCGGCTTTGGCGATGTCGGCTCGGCTTTTGAGTGGGTTGGTTTCGGCTGTTTCGGTGTTTTTGTCGCTTGAAAACGGCACCGCATGGGCGTCATCTGTTGCGGCGATGGCATTCGCCCGCCGCTCGGCCAAAATTTCGCGTTTTCGCAGTGCCAGCACGCCCCGCTGGAAATCTGACACGCTGCGTCTTCCCAAGTGCTGGTCAATCATCCACAAATGCACGTCTTCCATCGACTGAAAGCGCGTGTTTTGCACGGTTTGAAAAGGCAGGCCATGTTTTTGGCAAATGCCGTAGCGGTTGTGTCCGTCTACCAACACATCACCCCACAGCACAAGCGCATCTCGGCAACCCTCGGCCATGATGCTGCGCTCCAGCGCCGCGTGTTCATCGGGCGTCAAGGGGTCGATGTAGGCTTTGAGTTCTTCGTTGACGGTGATGTTCATGGGGAAAAATAGGGCAGTGGGACGTGCAAGAGGCTCGGCGGTCGCAAAGACAGAGGGGCTCTGAACGCCGAAGGCCCCTTTCGGGGCCTTCTTTGTGTGGAGCGGGAGATGGGAATCGAACCCACGTTATTTGCTTGGGAAGCAAGAGTCCTACCATTAAACGACACCCGCGTGGTTTGATTGTACTGCCTGAAAACACGGCAAGGCAGGCGCTCATGCGGGCGCTTGCGTGTTCGATTTGTCACGCGTGTGACCTGATTGGGCTTGGCTGGGGGCTTACCCGATGGACGCAGGGGCTGCGGGTCTTTAAATTGAATGTTTTCAGCCCTCAAGGAGCGCCTGCACATGAAAGTCCCTACCGAACCCCATGACCTGAACCCTGACCGCCCACGTCGTCAAACACTGCAAGGCATGGCCGGCATTTTGGCGAGCATGGCCGCGCCCGCCTTGATGAGCAGCAGCGTGTGGGCTCAGAGCGCATTCCCCAACAAACCCATCACGCTGATTGCGCCTTGGCCACCGGGCGGCAGCAGCGATGCTGTGATGCGTGCTTTTGCCGAAAGCGCTTCGCGCGCCTTGGGCGTTTCGGTGATCGTTGACAACCGGCCCGGCGCAGGCGGCACTTTGGGCGCGACCGCCATGGTCAACGCCAAGCCCGATGGCTACATGCTCACGCAATTGCCGCTGGGCATTTACCGTCTGCCGCACATGCAAAAAATGGCGTTTGATCCGGTGAAAGACCTCACGCACATCGCGTGCCTGACGGGCTATACCTTTGGCTTGGTGGCGACCATGGACGCGCCCTTCAAGACGCTCAAGGAGATGGTGGCTTATGCCAAAGCCAACCCGGGCAAAGTGGAATACGGCAGCACTGGGACCGGCACCACGCCGCACCTGGCCATCGAAGAGTTTTCGCAAAAAGCGGGCATTGAGCTCAATCACATTCCCTACAAAGGCTCGGCCGAGTTGATGCAAGCTATTTTGGGCGGGCACATTCGCGTGATGAGCGGCACGACCGAATTCGCACCACTGGTCAAAGAGGGCAAGCTGCGCCTGTTGGCCACGCTGGGTCGTAACCGCACCAAGGCATTCCCGGACATTCCGACGGTGAAGGAAAGTGGCTGGGACACGATCAGCGAATCGCCCTTTGGCATTGGCGGCCCCAAGGGCATGGATCCTGCCGTGGTGCGGGTGTTGCATGACGCGTTCAAGAAAACGCTGGAAGACCCCAAGGTGCTCGAGACCCTGGACCGTTTCTTCCAGCCTGTGATCTACATGGGCACCGAGGAATACACCCGGTATGGACAGCGCACCTTCGAGGCCGAGCGTGGCACGATTGAACGCTTGGGTTTGGCCAAAAAGTCATGAAAAAAGGCACCCTGGGGTGCCTTGATTTCAACCACGCAAAGCCGTCAGTGCTGCTGGCGGCTTTTGTCGCTTCGGGCAGTCATTTCAGGATATCGCCCACGCAGAGGTATTTGATCTCGACATAGTCGTCCATGCCGTGGCTGGAGCCTTCGCGGCCCAGGCCCGATTGCTTGACGCCCCCAAAGGGCACGTGTTCGGTGGCCAAAATGCCCACGTTGATGCCGACCATGCCGTATTCGAGCGCCTCGCTCACGCGGAAGATGCGTCCCACATCGCGGCTGTAAAAGTAACTGGCCAGGCCAAATTCGGTGTTGTTGGCCGCAAAGATGGCGTCTTGCTCGGTCTTGAACTTGAAGATCGGCGCGAAGGGGCCAAAGGTTTCTTCCTTGGCGCAGACCATGTCGGCGGTGGCGTCGGCGACCACGGTGGGCTCAAAGAACTGGCCGTCCAGGCGCTTGCCACCGGTGAGCACGCGGCCGCCTTTGGCCACAGCGTCTTTCACATGGCGCTCCACTTTGTCGAGGGCCGAAGGCTCGATCAGCGGGCCTTGGTTCACACCATCGGCAAAGCCGTTGCCGACTTTGGCCGTTTTGACCTTGGCTGCGAACTTGGTGGCGAATTCTTCGTACACCGATTCCTGCACATAAAAACGGTTGGAGCACACACAGGTCTGGCCCGCGTTGCGGTATTTGCTGGCAAATGCACCCTCGACGGCGCTGTCGATGTCGGCGTCTTCAAACACGATGAAGGGCGCGTTGCCCCCCAACTCCAAAGACATTTTTTTCACCGTCGGGGCCGATTGCGCCATCAAGATGCGGCCCACTTCGGTAGAGCCAGTGAAGCTGATGTGGCGCACCACATCACTGGCACACAAAACCTGGCCAATGGCGATCGAGTTGTTGCCGTCGGCGGTGATGATGTTGAGCACGCCAGCCGGGATGCCCGCGCGGATGGCCAACTCGGCAGCCGCCAGGGCGGTGAGCGGGGTTTGCTCGGCGGGTTTGATGACCACGGGGCAGCCAGCGGCCAGAGCAGGGGCCACCTTGCGGGTGATCATGGCCAGCGGGAAGTTCCAGGGCGTGATGGCCGCGCACACGCCAATGGGCTGCTTGAGCACCAGCAGGCGGCGGTTGTTGTCGAATTGCGGCAAGGTCTCGCCATTGACGCGTTTGGCCTCTTCGGCAAACCACTCCACAAAACTCGCGCCATAAGCCACTTCGCCACGCGACTCGGCGATTGGCTTGCCGTTTTCTGCGGTCATCAGCCGCGCCAGGTCTTCGGTGTTGGCGATCAGCAGGTCAAACCATTTGCGCAAGATGATGCTGCGCTCTTTGGCCGTCTTGGTTTTCCAGGGTCCCCAGGCGGCGTTGGCGGCGGCAATGGCGGCTTCGGCTTCGACCGCGCCCAGGTTGGCCACGCTGGCCAAGTGGCCGCCAGTGGCCGGGTCGGTCACCTCAAAACGCTGGCTGCCTGCGACCCATTGGCCGTTGATCAGGGCATCGGTTTTGAACAAAGTGGGGTCGTTGAGCAGGGCGAGGGGCGATGTGAGGGCGTTCATGGGGTCTCCTGTGATTATTTAACCTGTTAAATAAATTGTGCCATGCTACGGACCATATCGCAGTTGGCGCATGCTGCCTGTCACGCAAACAACTGCCTGCGGGGGCAAACTTATAATGACCGGTTGCATCTAAAGCAAAGAACACCATGAGCCAAACCGTTATTTCCGTCGCCGACATCCGCAAGACTTTCCTGGACTTTTTTGAGTCCAAGGGCCACACCGTGGTGGCGTCCAGCCCCCTGGTGCCGGGCAACGACCCGACCCTCATGTTCACCAACTCGGGCATGGTCCAGTTCAAGGACGTGTTTTTGGGCTCGGACAAGCGCTCGTATGTGCGTGCCGCGTCTGTACAGGCTTGCCTGCGTGCCGGTGGCAAGCACAACGACCTGGAGAACGTAGGCTACACCGCCCGTCACCACACCTTCTTTGAAATGCTGGGCAACTGGTCGTTTGGCGACTACTTCAAGCGCGAGTCGCTGGAGTGGGCGTGGGAGCTCTTGACACAGGTCTACAAGCTGCCCGCTGACAAGCTGTACGCCACCGTATACATGGAAGACGATGAGGCTTATGCCATTTGGGAGGCCATTTTTGTCAAGGCGGGCTGGACGCCCGAGCGCATCGTGCAGGAAACCCGCATCATCCGCATCGGCGACAACAAAGGCGGGCGCTACAAGTCTGACAACTTCTGGATGATGGCCGACACCGGCCCGTGCGGTCCTTGCTCCGAGATTTTTTACGACCACGGTGCCCACATTCCTGGCGGCCCGCCCGGCAGCCCCGACGAAGACGGCGACCGTTTCATCGAGATCTGGAACAACGTGTTCATGCAGTTCAACATGGACGAGACCGGTGCCGTGACCCCGCTGCCAGCGCCCTGCGTGGACACCGGCATGGGCCTCGAACGCCTGGCGGCCATCTTGCAACATGTTCACAGCAACTACGAGATCGACATTTTTGACGCGCTGATCAAAGCCGCTTCGCGCGAAACCGGCTGTACCGATTTGGGGCACAAGTCCTTGCGTGTGATCGCCGACCACATCCGCGCCACGTCTTTCTTGGTGAGCGACGGCGTGGTGCCGAGCAACGAAGGCCGGGGCTATGTGCAGCGCCGCATCATTCGCCGCGCCATTCGGCACGGGTATTTGCTGGGCCAGAAAACCCCGTTCTTTCACAAGCTGGTGCCCGATCTGGTCCAACTGATGGGCGCGGCTTACCCCAACATGGCCAATCAAGCCGAACGCATTGCCGAGATCTTGCGGATTGAAGAAGTGCGCTTCTTTGAGACCTTGCAAAGCGGCATGCAAATTCTGGACGCAGCCCTTGAAGGTGGCGTGAAAGTGTTGCCCGGCGAAGTGGCGTTCAAGCTGCATGACACCTACGGCTTTCCGCTTGATTTGTCGGCCGACGTGTGCCGTGAGCGCGGCCTCAGCGTGGACGAAGCCGGTTTTGCCACCGCCATGGAAAAGCAAAAAGCCCAGGCTCGTGCTGCAGGCAAATTCAAGATGGACAAAGCACTGGACTACGCCGGTGCGGGCAACGACTTCGTGGGCTATGAAGACCTGACGGCCAACGCCAAAGTGTTGGCTTTGTTCGCCGATGGCGCTGCCGTGACCGAACTCAAGGCCGGTCAAGCGGGTGTTGTCGTGCTGGACACAACGCCGTTTTATGCCGAGTCGGGTGGTCAGGCGGGCGACCAGGGCATGCTGCACAACGCGGGCGGTCAGTTCAATGTGGCCGACACCCTCAAGATCAAGGCCGATGTATTTGGCCACCACGGCGAAGTCAAATCAGGCAGCCTCAAAGTGGGCGACGCGGTGCAAGCCCATGTGGATACGGCCCTGCGTGCGGCCACCGTGCGCAACCACAGCGCCACGCATTTGATGCACAAGGCTCTGCGCGAAGTGCTGGGCAGCCACGTGCAGCAAAAGGGCAGTTTGGTGACGCCTGAGCGCACCCGTTTTGACTTTGCGCACAACGCGCCTGTGACCGACGCCGAAATCCGCGAAATCGAAGCGCGTGTGAACGCCGAAATTTTGGCCAACGCCGCTGCACAAGCGCGAGTGATGGACATTGAAAGTGCCCAGAAAACCGGCGCCATGATGCTGTTTGGTGAGAAGTACGGCGAGACCGTGCGCGTGCTCGACATTGGCACAAGCCGCGAATTGTGCGGCGGCACCCACGTCAAAGCCACCGGTGACATTGGCCTGTTCAAGATCGTTGGCGAAGGTGGCGTGGCAGCAGGCGTGCGCCGCATCGAAGCCGTGACCGGTCAGAACGCGCTGGCTTATCTGCAATCGCTGGAAGACACGGTGACCCAAGCCGCCGGTACGCTCAAGGCCCAGCCCTCTGAGTTGAACGCCCGGATTGCGCAAGTGCTGGACCAGGTGAAAGCGCTCGAGAAAGAACTGGCTGCTGCCAAAGGCAAGCTGGCTTCAGCCCAGGGCGACGAGTTGATGACGCAGGCGGTGGACATCAAGGGCATCAAATTGGTGGTGGCCAAGCTGGAAGGTGCCGATGCCAAAACCCTGCGTGACACCGTGGACAAGTTGAAAGACAAGCTCAAGACCGCCGTGATTGTCTTGACCGCCGTGGATGGCGACAAGGTCCAGATCGCCGCTGGCGTGACAGCCGACAGCACAGGCAAGGTCAAGGCGGGTGAGCTGGCCAACTATGTGGCTCAACAAGTGGGTGGCAAAGGCGGCGGCAAGCCCGACATGGCCATGGCCGGTGGCACCGATGCTGCGGCACTGCCTGCTGCAATGGCCAGCGTGCAGGCTTGGGTGACCGAGCGGCTTTGATGACGCTTGGGCGTGCTTGGGTCTCTGTGGTGCTTTGCGCACCGCTGCTGGCTCATGCCCAGTTTGACAAAACCCCCTGGCCTCGGTCGCAAGCCACGCCCAAGATAGACGTGGTGGATGTGCAAGGCCAGCGCTGGACCAGCGCCGACCTCAAGGGCCGGGTGGTCGTGCTCAACTTTTGGGCTACGTGGTGCGGCCCTTGCAAAGAAGAAATGCCGTCCTTGCAGGCACTGTACAAAGGCCGAGTCGATGGCCAAAGTGATGCCACTCATGCCGTCGTGATTGGCATCAACGTGAAAGAAACCGCCAGCACGGTACGCCGGTTCATGTCTGCGCAGCACTTGGATTTGCCCGTGGTGCTGGATGCGCAAGGCGATTTGACCCGGCAGTGGGGCGTGCGCATTTACCCGACCACGGTCTTGATCGGGCCAGATGGTCAAGCGCGTTGGCGTGTGGTGGGCGAGGTGGACTGGAACGGCCCCATCTCGCGGGCTTGGCTCCATGATTTGCGAGTACAGCCTGTGTCTCAGGCGGTTCGCCACCCCTAAGCAAGGCCTTCCGGGCGTCCCCATCGGGCGATTCGTCGGTCGGTCATAATCGCCGGGCTCTGCGCGCTTTGTGCAGGGCGACCTGCCTTCGGGGCATTGGCTGTTTTTCATCACGCCTTGCATGTGCCGACAGGTCTCATCCCCTATTTCGGAGTTCTTTCCATGACCACTGCCCGCCGTTCTTTGCTCAAAGGAGGCGCCGCTCTGAGCGCCATGATCGCTGCACCCACTTTGTTGCATGCCCAAACCACGGCCCCAACGGCTGAACGCCGCTTTGCCCCCGTCGTGGGCAATTGGCGCACGTTTGATGTGACCACCCGCGTCGAAATCGCCGAACCACAAGGTGCCACGCGCGTGTGGTTGCCTGTGCCCAGCATGAACACCGCCTGGCAGAATTCCCTGGACACCCGATTCAGCAGCAACGGCACGGCCCGGATGGGCAGCGATCTGGTGGAAGGGGCCCGCTTTGTGGTGGCCGAGTTCGCTGAAGGCGTGCGTCCAGTCATCGAAATCACCAGCCGTGTGCAAACCCAAAACCGTGCGGCCGAGTTGTCGGCGGGCCGCAGCTTCGCGCCCGAAGCGGCCGACACCCTGCGCCACTACACGCGCGCCACCCAGATGCTGCCCCTTGATGGCATTGTGCGCACCACCGCACTGCAAGCCACCAAGGGCGCGAAGACGGACGAACAAAAAGCCCGGGCAGTCTATGACTGGGTGGTGAGCAACGCCTTTCGTGACCCCAAGACACGCGGCTGCGGCGAGGGCGACATCAAGACCATGCTGGAAACCGGCAACCTTGGCGGCAAGTGCGCCGACTTGAACGCCTTGTTTGTGGGCCTGTGCCGTGCGGTGGGCGTGCCAGCCCGTGATGTGTACGGCATTCGATTGGCGCCTTCGGAGTTTGGCTACAAAGAGCTGTCGGGCAACCCGGCCAGCCTCAAGGGAGCACAACATTGCCGCGCTGAGGTGTATTTGCAAGCCCATGGTTGGGTGGCGATGGACCCCGCCGACGTGGCCAAAGTCATGCGTCTCGAAACCGCCGATTGGATCAAGAAAACCAACCACCCCGTGGTGGCCCCGGTGTACAAGCACTTGTTTGGCGGCTGGGAAGGCAACTGGATGGCTTGGAACACATCGCACGATGTGAGCTTGCCTGGGGCCAAAGCCGGCCCTGTCAATTTCTTGATGTACCCGGTGGCCGAGACGGCTGAAGGTCGTTTGGACTCTTACGCACCAGACGCGTTCAAGTACACGATCACGGCGACAGAAATCAAGGGCTGATCACAGCTACAGCTGTAGCTGCAGCTGGCTTTCAAACACACGGGCTTGCCCCGTGTGTGGGTCGGTGAACTGCACCGATTGGGCCAGCAACTGCAAGGGCTGGCTAAAGTCTTCCGGGGCATCCGGCCCGCGCAGCACGGTCGGGTAAAACAAGTCGCCCTCAATGGGCATGCCCAAAGCATTCATGTGCACCCGCAGCTGATGGCGCTTGCCGGTGATGGGTTCAAGTTGGTAGAGCGCCCGGTCACCTGCGGTGCGCAGCAGGCTGATGCGGGTTTCGCTGTTGGCTTGGCCAGCAACTTCTTGGGTTCTGAAGAAGGGCTCGCCCGGCACCAAGCGGCTGGTGTGTACGTGTGGCAAAGCCACCTCAGGTGGCCATGCTGCAACGGCGTGGTACGTCTTGTGAATGTGTTTGTCGCGGAACAGGGCGTGATAAGCATCGCGCTCATGCAGGCGTTTGCCCAACAGCACCAAGCCTGCGGTTTCCCGGTCAATGCGGTGCAGAGGCACCAAGTCGGCGCAAGCGGTCAGGCGTTTGAGCTGCACCAACAGGCTTTGCTGCACATAGCGCCCGCTGGGGGTGACGGGCATGAAATGCGGTTTGTCGGCCACCAGCAGGTGATCGTCTTCAAACACGATGCGCGCTTGTACGGGCAAGACCGGTTCATCGACCAGGTTGCGGTAGTAATAAAAGCGTTGACCCGGCTGGCAGGCTTGGTCGGGCAGGGCGGGCTGACCGTTTTCTTGCAAGACCAGGCCTTGCAGCAAGCGCTGTGCCCATTCGCTGCGCGCGATGCCGGGCATGCGTGCAGCCAAAAAATCGAGCACATTGAGCGTGCAGGCTGGCGGGACCGAAACCACGCTGGCGCTCACGCCATCGCGCATGGGCAATTGAGGCCCTTGGCCCGCTTGGCTCATGTCAGACGCGGCGGAACACCAAGTCCCACACGCCATGGCCCAGCTTGAGGCCCCGGTTCTCAAATTTGGTCAGGGGCCTGTAGTCGGGTTTGGCGGCAAAGCCGTCTGCGGCATCGCTGGTGTTCACCAACAAAGGTTCGGCACGCAGCACGCCCATCATTTGCTCAGAGTAAGGCTGCCAGTCGGTGGCCAGGTGCAGGTAGCCACCGGGCTTGATGTGCTGGGCCAAACGATGGATGAAGGGCGACTGGATCAGGCGGCGCTTGTGATGGCGGCTTTTGTGCCAAGGGTCCGGAAAGAAAATATGCACGCCGTCCAGGCTGTCCGTGCCCAGCATGTTGTCCATGACCTCAATCGCATCGTGCTGCACGATGCGGATGTTGCCAATGTGCTCTTCGCCGCAGCGTTTGAGCAGGGCGCCCACACCCGGTTCATGCACTTCGCAGCACAAAAAATTGTCGTTGGGGCGCACCTGCGCGATCTTGGCTGTGGCGTCACCCATGCCAAAACCGATTTCAAGAATCAGCGAGGCACTGCGCCCAAACGCGGCCGGTACGTCCAGACGCTCGGCGCTGTAAGGGATCAAAAAATGCGGCCCGAATTGCTCAAACGCCCGTACTTGACCCGAGCCCATGCGCCCGGCACGCAGCACATAGGTCTTGATGGTGCGCATGAAGGGGGCGTCTTTGGCTTGTGTGGCGTCGATGGCCGGGGCGTTCGTGGTGTCTTCAGGCGTCGTCATGAGGGGCAGGGTGAGTAAGCAAACCCTGTGATTATCGCGGTTCCCAAAGTTGCCATTTGCTGGCCCGGCGCGCCTGCCTGGCCGTTGGCATCGAAGTATCAACTCAGTTTATTGCTTGAGCGCCAGACCTGTACCCACTGTGCCAAGGCTTGTGTGATGGCCGTTTTGTCGCAAACGGCAGGCAGCCCCAGCACTTGCGCTGCCGCATTGAGTGCGTTCAGTGGCACGCGCAAATCCAGCGCCAGTGCCCCGTTTTGCTTGCTGAGCTTCTCGCCATTGGCACCCAGCACCAAAGGTGTGTGCAGGTACTGCGGCGTGGGCAGGCCCAAGGCGCGTTGCAGCAAGATTTGTCGCGCGGTGTTGTCGGCCAGGTCTTCCCCGCGCACCACGTGGGTGATGCCTTGTTCGGCATCGTCCACCACTACTGCCATTTGGTAGGCCCACAGGCCATCGGCGCGGCGAAGCACAAAGTCGCCCACTTCTGTGAGCACGTTTTGTTGTTGTGGCCCCAAACGCCGGTCTTGCCAGTGCGTGACTTCGGGCAAGTCGAGCGCGGTTTGTACGGCGCGCACATTCAAACGCCAAGCCCTGGCAGGTTTGCCTTTCAGCCCATCGCGGCATGTACCAGGGTAAATCGCAGCTTGGTGGCGTGCCGCAGACGGGGCTTGTGCGGTTTCGATAGCGGCCTCGATGTCTTTGCGCGAACAGCCGCAGGGATAGGCCCAACCTTGGGTCACTAGGGTGTCAAGCGCTTGTTGGTAGACGTGTGCACGCTGACTTTGCCGCCATACGGGACCAAATGGATTTTGAGCATCGGCACCGAGGCCATCGGGCACCAAACCACAAGCGCTCAGCTGTTGCAGGATGGCCGCATCGGCCTGCGGCACGCAGCGCGGGGTGTCCACGTCTTCGATGCGCAAGCGCCATTGCCCACCGTGGGCGCGGGCATCCAGCCAACTGGCCAGTGCCGCCACCAGCGAGCCAGCATGCAAAAGGCCGGTTGGCGAGGGCGCAAACCGGCCTGTGTACCGCACTGTCATGCGATGGATCAGCGTTTTTTGAGTACCGCCAAGGCCAACTCCAGGCCCGAGACAAACGCGTCTTCGGCCCGGTGGCCTAGGCACCAGTCGCCGCACAGGCCAATCCCTTGGTCTTTTGACCACAGGTGGCTTTGGCCTAAAGGCTGGGCCGTCTTGGCGTACAGCCAGCGGTGCACCTCGGCGTGTGCCGGAGTGGCGCGGATGCCGGTGATTTCGGCAAAAGCCTTGATCAGCTTGCCGGTGATGCGCTCGGGCGTGTCATTGACGTGTTCTGCCGACCAAGGGGCGCTGGCTTGCACCGTCCAGCGTTCGATGCGTTCGCGCCCTGGTTTGGACGATTCGCGCGCCATCCAGGCGATGCGGTGGTGTGTGCTGCGGGCCGCGTTCCATTGGGGGCCAATAGTGATCAAGTCGGGTTGCACGGCCTGAGGATAGGCCAGCATCAAGGTCCAGCAGGGGTCCACACGCACGCTGTCCAAGGGGGCAGCCAAGGTGCTGAGTCCTGAGGCGTTCAACAACGCGGCGGCTTGGGCGGGTGGGATGGCCAAAATGACTTTGTCAAAGCCGGCAAAGATGTGCTGACCGCCGTCTTCGGTTTCCGTCTGCAGTTGCCAGCCGTTTTTCTTCAGTGGGTCGGCCATGATCTGGGTGACCCGGGTTTGCAGCTGCACATTGCCGTCTTCGACCAAGGGCGCAGCCCAGGCTTTGACCAAACCGTTCATGCCGGGCGTGGCGACCCAGTGCCGCTCGCCACCGGGTAAGCCCGCTTCGATCACCCGGCCATTGGGGTCGAGCACGCGCACGGCGTTGGCGCTCCAGGGTTTGCAGACGCCCGGGGCGGTGCCAATGGCCAGCTCAAAACGCGGGTCGCGCACGGTGAAGTATTGGGCGCCGTGGTCAAAGCTGCCAAACGCGCTGGCGCGGGTGGACATGCGCCCACCCAAGCCCCGGCTTTTCTCAAAAAGCGTGACGTTGTGACCGGCTTGGCGCAGTGTGCGCGCGCAAGTCACGCCGGCCAGGCCGACTCCGATGATGGCGATGTGTTGTGTAGTCATGCAGCCACTTTAGCCGAGAAACGACGCCCGATGTCGACCGGGTGGGTTAGTACCAATGCACTTTTGCAATGCACTTCAGGCCGCATGCATCTTTTGCAACAAGGCCAAGCGCGTGGCGGGTTTGTCAAGCTGGGCGGTCCACCACAACAAGGCATGGCCAGCAGGGCTGAGGCGGCTGTCGCGCCATGCGGCGTGTACCGGGCTCAGACGCGATTGGTCGGTTTTTTTAACCACCAGCAGGCCTTGTTTGACATAAGGTTCGGCCAGGCTTTGGGGTAGAAAGCCAGCCCCCAAACCGCGCAGTTGGGCTTGCAGCTTGCTGGCCATATCGGGTACGGTGAAGACGTCTTGACCCCCTTGAAGCCCGACGGTCAGGCCGCTGCCGCGTTGCACCGAATCGGCCACGGCCACCACGCGATGCTGCACCAACTGGGCATCGCTCAAGGGCTCGGCGGCGAGGGCCAAAGGGTGTTGTGGCGCTACGGCAAACACAAAAGGCACTTCGCCCAGCGCCATGTGCTGGATGTCTGCGGCCATGTGCTGCCCCAGCGCCACACCCAAGGCCAAGTCGGCTTGTCCCGAAGTCAAGGCCGCCATGGTGCCGGACAAGGTTTCGTAGCGAATGCGCAAACGCGTGGGGCTGTTCAGGGCCAAAAAGGCTTCGCACAAATCCATGACCACGCTGCGCGAGACGATGCTGTCCACCGCCACCGTCAGCACGGCTTCCCAGCCGGTGGCCACGCGCTTGACGCGGTTGGCCACGGTGTCGATGTCTTGCAGCAAACGGCCCGCTTCGCGCAGCAGCTCTTGGCCTGCGGCGGTGGGGCGTGCCTGGCGCGAACTGCGGTCGAACAGCAGCACATCCAAGGCATCTTCGAGCTGGCGCACGCGGTAAGTCAGGGCGCTGGGTACCAGGTTGAGCTTGCGGGCGGCGGCGGCAAAACTGCCTTGCTCGTCGATGGTTTGCAGCATGAACAGGGCGTCAGGTGTGAGCCAATCTTTGGGACTTTGCATGGTGCTTGTATTTTATTTCAATTAATTTGAATGATGGCGGCAAACCAATTGCACCGTAGCCAGCGGTTCATTCCTTAAAGTCACGGTCAATCACTCAGGAAAAAACCATGTTGACTTTGCGCAAATCCTCCGAACGCGGCCATGCCGACCATGGCTGGCTCAAGTCGTTTCACAGCTTTTCTTTTGCCAACTATGTCGACCCGGCCCACATGGGGTGGGGCAATTTGCGCGTCATCAACGAAGACCGCATTGCGCCCGGCACTGGCTTTGGCACGCATGGTCACCGCGACATGGAAATCATCAGCTACGTGTTGTCGGGCAATCTGGCTCACCAAGACAGCATGGGCAACGTCAAGGGCATACCGCCCGGTGATGTGCAGCGCATGAGCGCAGGCAGCGGTGTGCGCCACAGTGAGTTCAACCACGCCGAGGGTGAGCAAACCCATTTTTTGCAGATCTGGATCGAGCCGAATGTGATGGGCATTGACCCTGGTTACGAGCAAAAAACCGTGCCTGAAGCCGCCAAACGCGGGCAGCTGGCGCTGGTGGCCGCCCCCGATTCAGGCGAATTCACCGTCAAAATTCACGCCGATGCCCGCTTGTATGCAGGCTTGTTCGATGGCGCCGAGCATGCGAGCCTGGCGCTCAACCCCGCGCGCAAGGCCTATGTGTTTTTGGTGCGCGGCAGTTTGCAGGTCAATGGCCAGCCACTTCAGGCCGGCGATGCCGCTCTGCTGCAAGCCGAGTCTTCGTTGGCATTGGCCCAAGGCCAGAACGCCGAAGTGCTGGTGTTTGATCTGTGCGCCTGACACACAGCATGCGGCGATCGTTTCGCCATTCCCGCGCGGGCGGCAATCCAAACCCCCGCCATTCCCGCGCAGGCGGTAATCCAATCCCCCGTCATTCCCGCGCAGGCGGGAATCCATTTCGCTTCTCTGTGTTCTTTTTTTAAGGAGTATTTCTCATGGCTAAAACCGTTGTTGTTTTCCATTCTGGCTACGGCCACACCCAGCGCGTGGCTCAATTTGTGGCCCAAGGCGCCAACGCCCAGTCGATCACCATCGATGCCGACGGCAACATCACCGAGGCCGACTGGGCCGCGCTGGACGCCGCTGATGCCATCATCTTTGGCTCGCCCACCTACATGGGCATGGCCTCTTGGCAGTTCAAGAAGTTTGCCGACGCCACCTCCAAGCGCTGGTTCACCAGCGCCTGGAAAGACAAAGTCGCTGGCGGCTTCACCATCTCGGCCAGCCCCAGCGGTGACAAGCTGTCCACCATCCAGTACTTCATCACATTGGCCATGCAGCAAGGCATGGTTTGGGTCGGTCAGCCTGCCATGAACGACGGCACCATCAACCGCATCGGCTCCAACTCCGGAGTGATGGCGCAAGTGGGCCCCACCAGCCCTGCCGAAGACATTCCTCAGGGCGATTTGGACACCGCCAAAGCCTATGGCGAGCGCGTGGCCGCTGTGGCCGCCAAACTGCGCGCTTGATGCATCTTTGCAGGGGGCTTCCGTCTGGTTGGAGGCCACTCTGCGGGCAAATGTTCCGGCACCACCATTCATGGCAAGCGGGCGCTCGTTTCTCCGAGTTCAGGTTTGCCGGTGGGCGGTGTGCAATTTAAGAAATGCGTTGATCTCGGGTAGCATCTCGTCATGAAAATCATCTCGATGTTGCCGTGGGCCGATTGGCTTGCTGTGCTGACTTTTTTCAGCTTGTGGGTGGGTTATGCCTGGGTGGCCAAAGTGCGCGGCCTGCGCGACCAAAGTCTGATTGCCACCACCAACCGTTATCGCCAGATGTGGATGATGCAAGCCACCGCCCGTGATCCACGCATGTTGGATGGCCTGATCACGCAAAATTTGTCGCAAACACCGGCATTCTTTTCGTCGACCAGCATCATCATCATCGGTGGCCTTTTCGCACTGATGGGCACCACCGACAAGGCGGCTGAGCTTGTGGGAGAAATCCCTTTCGCGCAGCCTACGCCCTTGCTCGTTTTTGAGTTCAAGATTCTGGTCTTGGTTGGTATTTTTGTTTACGCGTTTTTCCGATTTTCTTGGTCTATGCGGCAATACACCTTCGTGGCTTTAGTCATCGGTGCCATGCCTCCGCCTAAAGATTTTGAAAATCATCGTTTTGACCGCCAGCACTTTGCCGAACGCGCGGGTAACCTGGTCAGTGCGGCTGCCGAGACTTTCAACGATGGTTTGCGGGCCTATTACTTTTCTTTTGCCGCCATGGCCTGGTTTTTTTCACCCTTGGCGCTGGTCATGGGGACGGCCTTGGTGGTGCTGATTCTTTACGGGCGAGAGTTCAGGTCTGACGTGCTGCAGGTTTTGCGCGACTGAGCCAATTACCCCGCCGCCGCACCATCGGCGGCAGGGGTGACCTCCTACAATGGCAGGCTATGTTTGTTCACCTGCGCCTACACACCGAATTTTCTGTCGTTGACTCGACATGCCGTATCGACGACGTGGTCAAGATCGCGGCCAAAGACGGTCAGCCTGCCTTGGCCATCACCGATCTGAACAACCTGTTTGGTGGGGTTAAGTTCTACAAAGAAGGCCGGGGCAAGGGCGTCAAGCCCATCCTGGGTGCCGAAATCAACCTGGAAGGTCTGGGGGGTGATCTGGGGGCCATTAGCCGTGTGGTGGTGTTGGTGCAAAGTCACCAAGGCTATCTGAATATTTGCGAATTATTGGCCCGCGCTTGTACTCAAAACGTGCTCAAAGGCGTGGCCGTGGTCAAGCTGGTTTGGCTCAAGGAGCTGTCTGAGGGCTTGATATTGCTGTCCGGCGCGCAGGCTGGCCCGGTGGGGCAGGCCTTGGTGCAGGGCGATAGCGACAAAGCCGCCGATGTGGCTTTGCAGTTGGGCTCGATTTTTCCGCACCGTTTTTACCTGGAACTGCAACGCGCAGGCCGCCCCGAAGACGAGCCGCAGGTGGCGGGCGCGGTGGCCCTGGCCGCACGCTTGGGTTTGCCCGTGGTGGCCACGCACCCGGTGCAGTTTCACGAGGCCGAAGATTACGAGGCCCACGAAGCCCGGGTGTGCATCTCTGAAGGCGAAATCTTGGCCAATCAGCGCCGGGTGCGCCGCTTCACCCGCGAGCAATACTTCAAATCCGCCGCGCAAATGTGTGCGTTGTTTGCCGATGTGCCCAGCGCCATCGCCAACACGCTGGAGATCGCCAAGCGCTGCAACCTGACCTTGGTGCTGGGCAAGCCACAGTTGCCCAACTTCCCGATTCCGCCTGTCAATGGCGTGATCATGTCCGTGGACGACTATTTTCGCCATGTCTCGCACGAAGGGCTGGAAGCCCGCCTGCTGCATCTGTACCCCAACGAAGCCAAACGCAACGAAGAACGCCCGCGTTATGTGGAGCGCTTGGAATTCGAGCTGAACACCATCTTGAAGATGGGCTTTCCGGGCTACTTCTTGATCGTGGGTGACTTCATTCAGTGGGCCAAGGCCAATGGCTGTCCGGTCGGCCCTGGCCGGGGCTCGGGTGCGGGATCGCTGGTGGCCTATGCGCTCAAGATCACCGATCTCGATCCACTGCAGTACAACCTGCTGTTCGAGCGATTTTTGAACCCAGAGCGGGTGTCGATGCCTGACTTCGACATTGACTTTTGCCAGGGCAACCGTGACCGGGTGATCGACTATGTGAAGGACAAATACGGGCGTGACGCGGTCAGCCAGATTGCCACCTTCGGCACCATGGCCGCGCGTGCGGCGATTCGCGACGTGGGCCGTGTGCTGGACATGAGCTACATGTTTTGCGACGGCATCAGCAAGCTGATTCCCAACAAGCCGGGCATGTCGGTCACGCTGCAATACCCGCCCGCCACGCCCAAAGAGGGCGACAAGAACAACTACGCCATCGCCATGGAGCCCATCTTGGCCGAGCGCATCGAGCGCGAAGAGGATGTGAAGACGCTCATCGAGCTGGCGCAAAAGCTCGAAGGCATGACGCGCAACATCGGCATGCACGCCGGGGGCGTCTTGATCGCGCCGGGCAAGTTGACCGACTTTTGCCCGCTCTACCAACAGCCCGGCAGCGAGTCGGCGGTGAGTCAGTACGACAAAGACGACGTGGAGGCTGCAGGCCTGGTGAAGTTCGACTTCTTGGGCTTGGCCACGCTGACGATCTTGGAGATCGCCCGCGAGTTCATCATGAAGCGGCACAAGGGCCAGGAGAACTTCGCCTTTGAAAATATCCCGCTCGACGACACACCGACCTACAAACTTTTCTCGGACGGCAAGACCGAAGCCGTGTTCCAGTTTGAAAGCCGTGGCATGCAGGGCATGTTGCGCGATGCGCGGCCCAGCCGCCTGGAAGACCTGATTGCGCTGAACGCGCTGTACCGCCCCGGCCCGATGGACCTGATTCCCAGTTTTGTGGCGCGCAAGCATGGGCGTGAGGTCATTGAGTACCCGCACCCGTTGGTGGCCGAGATGCTGAGTGAGACCTACGGCATCATGGTTTACCAAGAGCAGGTGATGCAGACCGCCCAGATTTTGGGTGGCTACAGCTTGGGCGGCGCCGACATGCTGCGCCGTGCCATGGGCAAGAAGAAGGCCGAAGAAATGGCCGAGCACCGCGCCATCTTCCGCGCAGGTGCAGCCAAGAACGACATCACCGAAGCAAAAGCCGACGAGGTTTTTGACTTGATGGAAAAGTTCGCGGGCTATGGCTTCAACAAGTCGCACGCTGCCGCTTACTCTTTGCTGGCGTACCACACAGGCTGGCTCAAGGTGCACTACACCGCCGAGTTCTTTTGCGCCAACATGACGGTGGAAATGGACGACACCGACAAGCTCAAGGTGCTTTATGAAGACGCGGTCAAGTTCGGCATCACGTTCGACCCACCGGACGTGAATCGGGGCACTCACCGTTTTGAACCCGTCACCGACAAGGTGATCCGCTATGGCCTGGGTGCCATCAAAGGCACAGGTCAGCAAGCGATCGACGCCATTGTGGCGGCTCGCAACCAGGGCGGCCCGTTCACCAGCCTGTTTGACTTTGCCGTGCGCGTGGACCGTTCGCGCATCAACAAACGCACGGTGGATGCGCTGATCAAGGCGGGGGCCTTTGATTCGCTGCACATGAACCGCGCCGCCTTGTCGGCCAGCATTGACCGGGCGTTCGAGTTCTCCAGCGCCACCACGGCCAACGCCAACCAAGGCGGCCTGTTTGACATGCTGGGCGACGACTCGCACGGCTCCAGCACACAAGAGCCTGACTTGGTCGAAGTCATGCCCTGGGGCATCAAGGAACGCCTGCTGCTCGAAAAAACCGCTGTGGGCTTTTTCTTGTCTGGCCATTTGTTTGATGCGGTGGAACGCGAGGTGCGCCAGTTTGCCCGCCGCAAGATCGACGACCTGATCGACAGCCGTGAGCCGCAGTTGATGGCCGGGATTGTGAGCGACTTGCGCATCATCAACGGCCAGCGGGGCAAGGTGGCCATCTTCAAGCTCGATGACAAATCGGGCGTGATGGAGGCCACAGCCGACGAAGCCCTGATCAACTCGGCCAAGCATTTGCTCAAAGACGATGAGCTGATCATCGTCACGGCCAAGATGCAGGCTGACCGTTTCTCGGGTGGTTTCCGTCTCAAGATCGAGCAGGTCATGGACTTGGGCGCAGCCCGCTGTCGCTATGGCAAATACCTGCGCGTGGCTGTGAATGGCCGCGCCCCCGACATCGCGCGCCTGGTCAAAGAATTCCCGGCGCAACGCGAGCAGACCGATCAAGGCGATTTGGTGCGCGGCTTGCCGGTGCGCTTGGTGTTGGAGCGGCGCAACGACGAGCTGGCTGCCCGCGCCGAGCTGGCGCTGGGCGAAGCCGCCAAATTCTTCCCGACCGATGCGGCATTGGCCAGCTGGATGGCGCAGGCCGATCAGGGGCAGGCGCGGATTGTGTACGACTGAAGCTGCGCTGGCCTCAATCCTGTGGTCTGAACCCCAGCACGATCACAGGCGGCACCCGCCCATCACTGTCTTTGGGGAAGATTTCGGTTTTGTCGATGGCCCGAAGCACGGCATCGTCCCAGGCTTTGTTGCCGCTGGTTTGCACGATGCGGCGGCTGAGGATGGTGCCGTCGGGGCTGACTTTGACTTCGACTTCGGCACGCGGGTTGCCCACCACATCGCCGGGGTAGGTGATGTTGGGCTTGATGCGGCCCACCAAGCGGCCCGCGTAGCTGGCCGAGGGACCTGATGATTTGAGCGCTGTGCCGCTGGCGTTTTCGCCGCCCGAGGCACCGGCCATGCCTTGCATGCGTTTGAGGTTTTCTTTGCGCAGTGCATCAGCCCGGGCGGCATCCGCCTGCTCAGCGCTGGCCTTTTCTGCGGCTTTTTTCTTGTCGCGTTCTTTCTCTTCCTGCGCTTTTTTCTCTTTGGCCGCTTTTTCCTTGGCTTTGTCTTCTTTCTCGCGCTCTTTCTCGCGTTCCTTGCGCTTGAGCTCAGCCTTTTCTTTTTCGGCTTTTAACTTGGCCGTTTTTTCTTTTTCGGCCTTCAGCTTTTCAGCTTTGTCGGCTTCTTTTTTCTTGTCTTGCTGTTTTTTCTTTTCGAGCGCGATTTGAGCGTCCAGCCGCTCTTGCGCCAGATCAGGCGCAGGCGGTGGTGGTGGCGTGGGTTTGGCGGGTTTGGGCTGTGGCGCGGGCTCCGGCTCTGGCGCTGGCTCTGGCAGCGGCTCTTGCAGTCTTGGGGCCGCAGCTTGCGGCGTGGCCGACCACAGTTCGGCTTCGGCTTGCACGGTTTGCGGTTGGGTCTTCCAGGCCGTGGCCAAGCCCAAGGCCATGAACAGCAAGGCGTGCACCAGACCGGCGATCACCCAGGCACGCCCCGTGCCGGGTTGCGCCGGGGGCGCAAATTCGAGGTGATGCATGGTCTTGGCGTTCAAACCCAAACCCTCAAGGTGCCAGCTGAACCGACAGACCCACACGGGCAATGCCCGCGCGTTGCAGGCTGTCCATCACTTGCACCACGGTCTCGTATTTCACAGTGCGGTCGGCGCTGATGACGACCGCCGTGTTCTGTTCATCGCCGACCAGTCGCTTGACGCTGGCGGCCACGCTGGGCAAGGTGGCGCTGTCGGTCTTGCCGTCACTCACCAGTTCGAGTCGTTCGTCTTTTTGGATCACGATCTGGATGACTTTGTCCGGTTGCTTGGCGGCTTTGCCCACGCTGGGCAGGTCCACCACACTGGGCGTGATCATGGGTGCGGTCACCATGAAGATGATGAGCAGCACCAACATCACGTCAATGAAGGGCACCATGTTGATTTCGGCGATGGTGCGGCGTCCGCGACCTCGGGATGAAACGGCAGGCATGCGTGCTTCCTTCAGTGGCCCGAGGCCGAGCTGTTGGCGCCGCCCAGGCTGCGCTGCAAGATGTTGGAGAACTCTTCGATGAAGGTTTCCAGCTTGATGGCAATGCGGTCCACGTCGTGTGAAAAACGGTTATAGGCCAGCACGGCCGGAATGGCCGAGAACAGGCCAATGGCGGTGGCAATCAGCGCTTCGGCAATGCCGGGTGCCACGGTGGCCAAGGTCACTTGCTGCAAGCTGGCCAGCCCGGTAAAGGCGTGCATGATGCCCCACACCGTGCCGAACAAGCCGACATAAGGCGAGATCGAGCCGACCGATGCCAAAAAAGCCAGTTGCGATTCGGCCACGTCCATCTCGCGCTGGAAGCTGGCCCGCATGGCGCGGCGTGCGCCGTCGAGCAGGGTGCCTGCGTCGCTGATCTGGCGTTCGCGCAGTTTTTGATATTCGCGCATGCCGCTGGCAAAAATGCGCTCCATGGGGCCGGACAGCTTGGCGTTTTGGCTGGCCGAGTTGAACAGCTCGTTCAGGCTGGTGCCTGACCAAAAGACGCGTTCAAATTCTTCGTTGAGGTTTTTGATGCGCTTGATGGCCCCGAGCTTGCGCACGATGGCGGCCCAGCTGGCCACAGAAATCGCCAGCAGCAGCAAGACCACCAATTGCACGACAAAACTGGCGTGCAACAGCAGCGAGACGATGGACATGTCTTGGTTCATTTGAGGGCTTCCAGAACGGGGGCCGGGATGCGGCCAGGTTTCAAGGTGGTGGCGTCGACCCAGCCCAGGCGGATGGTGCCTTCGGCCAACAGTCGGTCGCTGCTTGTCGTTTGGCCCGCTGTGCACAGGTAGGCACGCTGGGCAATGGTCAGGCTGGCTTTGCCGCCGGTTTGCAGCTCGGCGGTGACGAGCAGGGTGTCGTCCAAGCGGGCGGGTGAATGGTATTTGACGGTGGTTTCAGAGACCACAAACATGCCCCCCGATTCGTCGCGCAGCACCTGTTGGCCAAAGCCCAGGGCACGCAGCCACTCGGTGCGGGCACGCTCAAAGAACTTGAGGTAGTTGGCATAAAACACGATGCCGCCCGCGTCGGTGTCTTCCCAATAGATGCGGATGGGGTGCTGAAACGGGGCGTTGAGGGGCGGGATCAGGCTCATGCTTGCAACCAGGCTTTCAGGCGGGCGATGGCGGTTTGCAATTCGGCCATCGAGTTGGCGGTCGAAAAACGCACAAAGCGCGCAGTTTGGTCGGTGCCAAAGTCGCGCCCCGGCGTGATCGCGACATGGGCGTGCTCCAGCGCAGCAAAGGCAAATGCCCAGCTGTCTTTAAGGTCCAGCTTTTGGCAGGCCGCTGTGCAGTCGGCCCAGGCATAAAACGCCCCATCGGGGGCCACGGGCACCGTCAGGCCCAAATCGTTCAGGGCGGGGATGAAGTAGTCGCGACGGGCTTTGAATTCGGCGCGGCGGCGCTCGTATTCGGCCAGGCTCTCGGGCGCAAAGCAGGCCAAGGCGGCTTGTTGGGCCACGGTGCTGGCGCAAATGAAAAGGTTTTGTGCCAGCCGCTCCAGCACGGGGGTCAGTGCTTCGGGCACCACCAACCAGCCCAGCCGCCAGCCGGTCATGTTGAAGTATTTGCTGAAGCTGTTGATGCTGATGATGTCGTCGCCCAAGGCCAGGGCGCTTTGGCCAAAGGCGTCGTCGTGGCTCAGGCCCAGATAGATCTCGTCGATGAGGGTGATGCCGCCATGGCCCCGCACCACTTGCACGATGCGGGCCAATTCAGCAGGGTCAATCGACGTGCCGGTGGGGTTAGAGGGCGACGCCAACAAGACGCCTCGGGTTTGGGTGCCCCAGGCCTCGGCCACTTTGGCGGCGCTCAATTGAAAGCGCTCTTGCGCGGTGGTGGGCAGCAACACGGCGGTGCCTTCAGCCGCGCTCACAAAGTGGCGGTTGCAGGGGTAGCTGGGGTCGGGCATGAGGATTTCATCGCCCCGGTTGATGAGTGCCAGACACGCCAACTGCAGCGCCGCCGATGCGCCTGCCGTGACCACGATGCGGCTGGCGGGCACTTGCACGCCAAAGCGCTGCGCATACCAACCGCTGATGGCTTGGCGCAAGGCATCTAAGCCCAGCGCGGGGGTGTATTGGGTTTGGCCAGAGGCGATCACGGCCTGTGCCGCTTTTTGCACCAAGGGCGGTGCGGTGAAGTCGGGCTCGCCGATGTTCAAAAACACCACGGGTCGGTCGGTGTGCGCGACTTCGCGGGCTTTTTGCGAGGCGGCCTTGGCCACCTCCATCACATAAAACGGCTCGATGCGCTCGGCGCGCTCAGAGATGCGCATGGTGTTCAACACACCTTCATTTGGCGCGACCGGACTGGCGGTCGGCTTGCACTTCGGCGCTGCGCAGCTCGGGGGCCAGGCCGCCGAGCAAGGCGTTCACATATTTGTGACCGTCTGTGCCACCAAAGTCCTTGGCCAGTTCGATGCATTCGTTGAGCACCACGCGCCAGGGCACATCGAGGCAGTGCTGCATTTCATAGACGCCGATCCACATGATGGCGTGCTCGACAGGCGAGATTTCGGCAAAGTTGCGGTCCAGCTTGGGCGCGATCAATGCGTCCAGTGCCTTGGCTTGCTCGATGCAGCCGTAGAGCAGGGCGTCGTAATGGGCCGAATCGGCTTTGTGAAAGCCCGACAAATCGCGTGTGAAAACGTCGATGTCTGAGGCTTCGTTGCGTCCCACGATGTGCTGGTACAGACCCTGCAACGCAAACTCGCGTGAGCGGCTACGCGCGGGCTTGGCCGATGACTTGCGCGTGCCGGTTGTGGCCGGCTTGGCGTTGTCTGTGGCTGTCTCTGTGGCGCTGTCCGGGGTGCTGGATTCGTCGGTCATCACGCGGTCTCTTCGTCGTCAAGTTCGTCGGCCAGCTCAGCCATGTCGGCGGCCAGGTCATCCATGATGCACGCCATCTCGACCGCCACGCGGGCCGCGTCACGGCCTTTTTCGGTCTGGCGCACGATGGCTTGTTCCAGGTTTTCGGTGGTCAAAATTGCGTTGGCGATCGGCAGGTTGTAGTCGAGCGACACGCGGCTGACGCCTGCGCCCGACTCGTTGGCCACCAACTCAAAGTGGTAAGTCTCGCCGCGGATGATGCATCCCAACGCGACCAGCGCGTCATATTCGGCGCGTTCGGCCATGGCTTGCAGAGCAACGGGCACTTCGAGGGCGCCGGGCACCATGACGTGGTCAATGCTGGTCACGCCCAAGGCTTGCAACTCTTCTATGCAGGCTTTGGCCAAGGCGTTGGTGATGTCTTCGTTGAAACGGGCTTGCACGATGCCGATGTGCAGAAATTGGCCGTCGAGTTCTTCGACCAGGCCTTTGTTGGCTTCGAGCATGTTTATTCCTTGGGGATGTAAGCGGTGATTTCGAGGCCGTAACCGGTCATGCTGGGCATGCGGCGGGGTTGGCCCATGAGTTTCATTTTGTGCACGCCGCACTCGCGCAAAATTTGTGCACCCACACCGTAGGTGCGCAGGTCCATCTTGCCGCGCTCGGGCGCTTGGGCCGAGCGGGCACGGCCTTCAAATTGGGCCAGCAACTGGTCCGCCGATTCGCCGCAGTTGAGCAGCACGGCCACACCGCAGCCATGCTGGTTGATGTATTGCAAGCTGGTGTCCAGGTTCCACGAGTGCATGGACCGGTTGATTTCGAGAGCATCCAGCACCGACAGGGGTTCATGCACGCGCACGGGCACCTCGGCGTCGGCCGACCATTGGCCTTTGACGAGTGCCAGGTGCACGGTTTGGCTGGGTTGGTCGCGAAAGGCATGGGCGGTGAATTCGCCGTGGGCGGTTTGCAAAGTGCGGCTGCCGATGCGCTCGACCAGCGATTCATTGCGGCTGCGATATTCGATCAGGTCGGCAATGGTGCCGATTTTGAGGCCGTGTTCGGCGGCAAACAGCTGCAGGTCGGGCAGGCGGGCCATGGTGCCGTCGTCTTTCATGATCTCGCAGATCACGGAAGACGGTGAGCAACCGGCCATGGCGGCCAAGTCGCAACCGGCTTCGGTGTGACCGGCACGCATGAGCACGCCGCCATCGACCGCTTGCAGCGGGAAGATGTGACCCGGTTGCACCAAGTCAGTGGCTTGGCTGCTTTTGGCCACGGCCACTTGCACGGTCTTGGCCCGGTCGGCAGCCGAGATGCCCGTGGTGACGCCTTCGGCGGCTTCGATGGAGACCGTGAAAGCGGTGCTGTAGACGGTGCCGTTGCGGGCGGCCATGGGGGGCAACTTCAAAAACTCGCAGCGCTCGCGGGTGAGCGTCAAGCAGATCAGGCCTCGGCCAAAGCGGGCCATGAAGTTGATGGCTTCGGGCGTGACGTGGTCAGACGCCAACACCAAATCGCCTTCGTTTTCACGGTCTTCTTCGTCGACCAGGATCACGATGCGACCGGCCTTCATGTCGGCCACGATCTCTTCAACGGGCGAGATCGCCACGGGTGTCAGTTGCGCTGGGGCGTTCATGGCTTGTCCTGTTGGTGGGCTGATCCGGCTGCTTCTAGGCTGAGCATGCGCTCAACGTAGCGGGCCACGGTGTCGATTTCGAGGTTGATCCGGCTTCCTGCCCTCAGGCTGCCGAGGGCGGTGTTGTCCACGGTGTGCGGGATCAGGTTGATGCTGATCTCGCAGCCATCGGCCAGATCGGCCACACGGTTGACCGTGAGGCTCACGCCGTTGACGGTGATGGAGCCTTTGTAGGCGAGGTATTTGGCCAGGGCATGGGGTGCCAGAATGCGCAACTCCCAGCTTTCGCCAATTTGCTCAAAGTGGCTGATTTGTCCGACACCGTCCACATGGCCGGAAACGATGTGTCCGCCCAAGCGGTCGTGGGCACGCAGCGCTTTTTCGAGGTTGACGGTGCCTTCGCTGTCCAGACCGCTGGTTTTGTCCAGCGATTCCGCCGAGATGTCGATGGTGAACTGACGGCTCTCGGGGTTGAAGGTGGTGACGGTCATGCAAGCGCCGTTAAGGGCGATGCTGTCGCCCAAGCCCACATCGTCAAGGTACCCGGCGGGGGCCTCGATGGTGAGGCGCTTGCCGTGGAGTAAAGAGCGACCCAGGTCGTGAATGGCGACGATTCGCCCCACGCCGGTGATGATTCCGGTGAACATAGCTGTCTATTTTCGCAGGTAATGAGGGTTAATCGGGAGGGCGTCAACAAAAAAACGCCCACAAGCCTTGCAACTGCGGCGGCCTCGCCAAATCAGGGTTAACCAAGGCTTGAGCCGCCCGGGCGTGTGCCTAGAATGGTGCATTGCAGCAGATTTGCAATTTGCAGTCTGTCACCAGGAGTTTTCATTGCCGGTCAAGCCCCCAGTCAAGTCCATCAAGTCAGCCAGCGTTCCAGTCTCTGGGAGCGTCCGGACCATCAAGAAATACCCCAATCGGCGCTTGTATGACACGCAAACCTCCACCTACGTGACCCTGGCCGAGATCAAAAAATTGGTCATGGCCGCATCCCCTGTGGTGGTGCTCGACGCCAAAACGGGCGAAGACCTGACACGCGCCATTTTGCTGCAGATCATTTTGGAAGAGGAATCCGCGGGCGTGCCCATGTTCAGCGAAGCGGTGTTGTCCAACATCATCCGTTTTTATGGCCACTCCATGCAGGGACACATGGGCTCGTATTTAGAGAACCATGTCCAGTCTTTCATGGATTGGCAAAGCAAGCTGGGTGAATCCAGTCCGACCCTCAGCCCCGAGGTCTGGGCCCAGTTCATGAAGTGGCAGACCCCGCTGATGCAAAACATGTTCTCTGGTTTGGCTAACCCGTCCCAAAACGTCATGACGCAAATGCAGGAACAAATGCAAAAACAGATCCAGAAGAACGCGGAGCAGCTGCTCGGCGTCATGGGTTTAAGGACTTGATGGGCGCTTCATGCCCTTTTGTCACAAGCCAGTCGTTTTTCCGGGGACAATGCGGGCATGAGTGAAATGACCGCAACCGCACCCCTTCCCACCCCTAAAGTGGGTTTTGTCAGCTTGGGCTGTCCCAAAGCGCTGACCGATTCAGAGCTGATCCTGACGCAACTGAGCGCCGAGGGTTATCAAACTTCCAAAACCTTTGAAGGCGCTGACCTGGTCATCGTCAACACCTGCGGCTTCATCGACGAAGCCATCAAGGAAAGCCTGGACACGATTGCCGAGGCCTTGAGCGAGAACGGCAAAGTGATTGTGACCGGTTGCTTGGGTGCGAAAACAGGCGAAGGCGGCGGCAATATGGTCCTTGAAATGCACCCCAGCGTGCTGGCTGTGACCGGACCGCACGCCACCCAAGAGGTGATGGACGCAGTGCACACCCACTTACCCAAGCCCCATGATCCGTTTTTGGACTTGGTGCCCGGCGGTTTTGGTGAGGCGGGCCTCAAGCTCACGCCGCGCCACTATGCCTATTTGAAGATCAGCGAAGGCTGCAATCACCGCTGCACGTTTTGCATCATCCCGTCGATGCGGGGCGATTTGGTTTCGCGCCCGATTGGTGATGTGCTGAAAGAAGCCAAGGCCTTGTTTGAAGGCGGCGTGAAAGAGCTGCTGGTCATCAGCCAAGACACGTCTGCTTATGGCGTTGATGTGAAATACCGCACCGGTTTTTGGGACGGCAAGCCCGTCAAGACCCGCATGTTGGAACTGGTGCAGACGCTGGGCGAGATGGCCCGCGAGCACGATGCGTGGGTGCGCCTGCACTATGTTTACCCGTATCCGAGCGTCGACGACATCATTCCCTTGATGGCGCAAGGCTTGGTGTTGCCCTATTTGGATGTGCCTTTTCAGCACAGCCACCCCGATGTGCTCAAGCGCATGAAGCGACCGGCCAGCGGCGAGAAAAACCTGGAGCGCATTCAGCGCTGGCGCGAACTGTGCCCTGAGTTGGTGATTCGCAGCACCTTCATCGCCGGTTTTCCGGGTGAGACCGAAGAAGAATTTGAGCACCTGTTGGACTTTTTGCGCGAAGCGCAAATCGACCGGGCGGGTTGCTTTGCCTACAGCCCCGTCAAAGGTGCCACGGCCAACGAGTTGCCGGGCATGTTGCCCGAAGCGCTGCGAGAAGAGCGACGTGCCCGATTCATGGCGGTGGCCGAAGAAGTCTCGATTGCGCGTTTGCAGCAGCGTGTGGGCTCAACCATGCAGGTGTTGGTGGACTCTGCGCCAGCGATGGGCCGACGTGGGGGTGTGGGGCGCGGCTTTGGCGATGCCCCTGAGATCGACGGCGTAGTGCGTTTGCTACCGCCCGAGAAGCTGAGCAAAACCCTCAAAGTGGGCGAGTTCACGCGTGCACGCATTGTGAGCGTCGAAGGTCACGACTTGGTGGGGGTTCCGGTTTGATGTTGCGTGTTAAGCCGCCGTGCAGCCTTCGGGCTGTCGGCTTGCGCCGCATGGCTTTGTATTTCCAAGCTTTGGGCTCGGATGCTTTTGGCTTTGCAAGCGGTGGGTTTGGCTTGAGCAACAAAAAAGCCGTTGATCAGAAATCAACGGCTTGTTGTGTTTTTAACTTATCTGATTCGATAAGATTGGTGCCCAGAAGAGGACTCGAACCTCCACGATGTTACTCGCTAGTACCTGAAACTAGTGCGTCTACCAATTCCGCCATCTGGGCGCCTCAGGAATAAAAGGATTGTATATCAAAAAAGTAGCTCCACCCAGCGGATTGCTGGAAGAAATCGAAGGCAGTGTTCAGGGGCACCGGGATGGCCATGGATTTTTGATCCGTGACAACGGTGAATCAGACATCTACCTGTCTCCTAATGAGATGCGTGCCGTGTTGCACAAGGACCGTGTCAAGGTGCGCATCGTCCGTCAGGACCGCAAGGGCAGGCCGGAAGGCCGCATCGTCGAAATCGTCGAACGCCCCGAGCAGCCGATCATTGGCCGCTTGCTGAACGAAGGCGGATTGTGGCTGGTTGCGCCTGAAGACAAGCGTTATGGCCAGGATGTGATGATTCCCAAAGGGGCCATTGGTGCGGCCAAGCCGGGGCAGGTGGTGGTGGTGGAGTTGACCGAGCCACCCGCTTTGTTTGGACAACCCGTGGGACGCGTGAAGGAAGTGCTTGGCGAAATTGACGACCCCGGTATGGAGATCGAGATCGCCGTGCGCAAGTACAGCGTGCCGCACGAATTTTCGGCGGGCTGTATTGAGCAGGCCAAAGGCTTGCCCGACAAAGTACTGGCCAAGGACCGCAAAGACCGTATCGATCTGCGCGACGTGCCTTTGGTGACCATTGATGGCGAAGATGCTCGCGACTTTGACGATGCCGTGTATTGCGAACCCGCCAAAGTCGGCCGTGGCAAAGGCTGGCGCTTGCTGGTGGCCATCGCCGATGTGAGCCACTATGTGCAAACCGGTAGCGACATCGACATCGATGCTTATGACCGTGCGACCAGCGTGTATTTTCCGCGCCGGGTCATCCCCATGTTGCCCGAGAAGTTATCGAACGGCTTGTGCTCGTTGAACCCGGATGTGGACCGCTTGTGCATGGTGTGCGACATGCTGGTCAATGCCAAGGGCGATGTGCATGCCTACCAGTTTTACCCGGCAGTGATGCACAGCCATGCGCGATTCACCTACACCGAAGTGGCGGCGATTTTGGCCAACACGCGTGGGCCGGAAGCGGCCAAACGCAAAGAGCGCGTGACTGACCTGATGAATTTGCAGGACGTGTACAAAGCTTTGCTTGCTTCACGCGCGGTGCGTGGTGCGGTGGATTTTGAAACCACTGAAACGCAAATCGTGTGCGACGAAAGCGGTCGCATTGAAAAAATTGTGCCGCGCGTTCGCAACGAAGCGCATCGCTTGATTGAAGAAGCCATGCTGGCGGCCAACGTCTGCAGTGCTGACTTCATTCAGCAGGGCAAGCACCCCGGCTTGTTCCGCGTGCACGAAGGCCCCACGGCCGAGAAAAAAGACATCCTGCGCAATTACCTCAAGGCACTGGGCTTGGGGCTGGGCATCAGTGACGATCCTCACACCAGCGAGTTCCAAAAAATCGCGCTGGCGACCAAGGACCGACCGGACGCGCAGCAGATCCACACCATGCTGCTGCGTTCCATGCAGCAGGCTATTTACACGCCTGTCAACAGCGGGCACTTTGGCTTGGCTTATGAGGCCTATACCCATTTCACCAGCCCGATTCGGCGTTACCCCGATTTGCTGGTGCACAGGGTCATCAAGTCGATTTTGTTGGGGCGCAAATACACGCTGCCCAGCTTGCCTGTGCCCGGCGAGGCGCATGCAAAATTGAGCAAGCGTCTAGAGAAAAGCCGCGCGGCCAAAGGTGATTCACCCGAGTCTCAAGCCCCTCGTGTGCGCATGTCGGCAGCCGATCAGCGTGCCTGGGAAGCGGCAGGTCTGCATTGCAGTGCCAACGAGCGCCGTGCCGATGAGGCCAGCCGTGACGTGGAAGCTTGGCTGAAGTGCAAATACATGCGCGAGCATTTGGGTGAGGAGTACGGTGGCGTTGTGTCAGCTGCCACCAGCTTCGGCATATTTGTGACCTTGGACTCTTTGTACGTGGAAGGGCTGGTGCACATCACCGAACTGGGCGGGGAATATTTCCGCTTTGACGAGTTGCGCCAAGAGTTGCGCGGTGAGCGCACAGGTATCCGTTATGCCATTGGCAGCCGTGTGCAGGTGCAGGTCAGCCGTGTCGATTTGGATGGCCGGAAAATTGACTTCCGATTGGTGCATGCGGGGGACGACTTGGTGCCACGCGCCATGCGAGACAAGGGTGTGTCTGCGCCTGTGGAAGGCGAGCGTGGCAAAAAACACGGTTCGCAAGATCGTCGTCTGGCCGATGCAGAGCGCAACCGTTCTCCGATTCAGGCACTCAAAGCCTCGGTGAAGAAGGCGGCCGCCAAGAAAAAGGGACCGCGTACCACCAAGCCGCGTCGCTGACGTTGGGGCCAAGGGGCGTCATCATTCGGTTGATGGGCGACACGCCATCTGTCAAAAAGCCAGACTCTCAGTCTGGCTTTTTGTTTTTGTGCTCTGTGGCAATCGGTCAGGTCAAGCGTTCGGCCAATCGACTGGCCGTCAGCGCATACGCTTCGGGCCAATCGTCCGCCAATTGACCATGCTGCGCTACGGCCATGCAAGCGGCTTCAAATGCGCTGATGCCTCTTGCCATGCGAGCGCCGATGAGTCCTGCCAGCACATCACCCGTGCCGCCGATGGCCAGGCGGCCATTGCCTGTGGTGTTGATGCGAGGGGTTTGCCCGGGTGCGGTGATGACCGTGCCTGAACCTTTCAAGACCACAGTGCATTGAAATCGGTCTGCCAGATTTTGCGCGGCCTTCAAACGGTCGTTTTGCACTTGAGTGGTGCTGATCTGTAAAAGCCGTGCCGCTTCCAGGGGGTGGGGTGTGATGACGCTCGGTTGCGCGCTTGCTCGTTGGCGCAGCCCCGCTTGCAGGCGGTCGTCTTGCGTCAAGGCGTTCAGTCCATCGGCATCCAGTACCAATTGCGCGCTGCGTCGCAAGACCTCTGGCATGACCGATTGCACGGCTTGGCCACCGCCACAGCCGCAGACCACATGCAGTTTTTCCAAATCAAGGTGCTGCCATTCGCGTTGCATGACATCGGGTGGTGCACTCTGCGTGGCTTGGCCTGACAACAGGCTCAAAATGACGCGGCCTGCACCTGCATGCAAAGCGGCTGAGGCCGCCAAGACAGCGGCTCCGGTCATGCCCATGCCGCTTGCAGCCATGGCCTCGCCGCCAATCACGGCCACATCGCCATGACTGCCTTTGTGGCTGGCATGTCTTTTGGGTAGAGACGCTTGCGGCGTGTTGAGCCAGGCTTGCGGTGGGATGGTTTTGCTCGAGCTTGTGCTCGTGTGCCCCAAACTTTCAAGCCAGAGTTGCCCGCTCGCATCGCGGCCATGACCCATGAACAGGCCGGGTTTGGCTGCGATGAATGTGAGTGTCTGATCGGCTTGAACACAAAGAGCTGCATCCGTGGGCCCGCCCAGCAGTTGCCCAGAATCCGGGGCCAGCCCGGTTGGTGCATCAATGGCCAGTACTTTGGCCTTGCATTGGTTGATGGCTTTTACCCAGGTTTGCATACCTGCGCTGAGCGGGCGTGTGGCCCCGATGCCCAAAAGGGCGTCGATGCACAAGTCTTGCGGCACCATTTCTGCCAGCCACTCTGTGGGCAAGTCCGATGTGATCTGAACGCCAGCTGTTTGTGCTCTTAGCCAAGCAGCATGTGCGTCGGCCGGCAGAATCGCAGCGGGCACCATCAGGCTGACGTGAACCGATTTTCCCCAGCGGTGCAGGTGCATCGCTGCTTCCAAGCCATCTCCGCCGTTGTTGCCTGGACCCGCGGCGACCCAAATGCGCTGGGCGTGCGGTGCCATCGCCAAGGCCAGCTGGGCCGTAGCCAAGCCGGCTTGCTTCATCAGCGGGGTCGAGTTGCTGCCTTGAAGTTGTGCTTCAAGTTCGCGAATGCTGTCCCGTTCGTACACAGGCCAAGCTGAGGTGTTGGACAGCTTTTGCATGGCGCTTAATGGGGTTGCAGGATGGGTTCCAGCAGGAGAGCCAGTTGAAGAATGGCATCGTCGTGCATCGCCGAGTGCCAGGCCATCAAGCCAACAGGCAGTTCACCCGGCGCGTGGCATGGCAATGAAATGGCACAGCCATCCAGCATGTTGATGGCGCTGGGGTTGCGCAGCAGCATGGCGTTGACTCGAAAAAACGCCGCATCGCGTTCTGCACCGGGTGCCACGTTGCTGAGCAGCGGGGCGGTGATGGGTGTGGTGGGCGATAAAACCGCGTCAAAGCGCTGCAGCCGGTTTTCCATGCGGCGAATCCAGTCAGTCCGAGCTTGCAGCAAATGGATGTATTCATGAGCGGCCATCTGGGCACCCCGCTGGATTCGGTGCGCTACACGGGGGTCGTACTGATCGCCGTGTTGCGCTAATAAATCACGGTGCCAGGCGAAGCTTTCTGCGGGACTGAAGCCGCCCGTGGCCATCATGGGGGCAATGTCCAGCAGCTCGGTGAGGGGAATGTCTTCAATTTGAGCGCCAGCAGCGCGCAAATTTTTCAAGCTCCGCTCAAATGCTTGGGCCACGCAGCTGTCCATGTCGTCTTGCATTACGCTTTTGGCCACGGCCAGACGGTAAGACGACAGGGGGCGTTTGGATGTAGGAACTTTTCGGGCTGACAAAATTTCATGGGCCAAAACCGCGTCTCTGACCGAGCGGGTCATGGCGCACACCGTGTCCAGCGTGCTGGACAAAGGCACGGCGCCGTGTGTAGGCACACGTCTGGCGGTATTTTTAAAGCCAACAATGCCATTCAGGGCAGCAGGGATGCGAATGGAGCCGCCCGTGTCCGAGCCGAGGCCAATGAATGCCGCACCGGTGGCGACGGAAACCGCTGCGCCCGAGCTGGAGCCGCCGGGGGCGTGGGCTGCGTGGCGTGATCCGGCGGGTGTGTCGGTCAAGGCGTCCCAGGCGGCCGGTGTGCCATCGTGCGGGTTGACCCCGACGCCCGAAAAGGCGAATTCCACCATGTGGGTGCGTCCAATGAAGCCAGCACCTGCCGCGCGCAAACGCGCGACGGCGGTGGCATCTTTGGCGGCAGGCGGCTGGTTTTGCAAAACAGCAGAGCCCGCGGCGGTGTTTTGACCTTGAACGTCAAACAAGTCTTTGACGGAGACGGCCAAACCTGCCAAGGCGTGCCTGGGTGCACCCGCTTGGGCGGCCGTGTTGATCAGGTTGTCGGCGGTGATGAGCCTGAATGCATGCTGGCATGCATCGCTTTGCGCCACATCCAGGCATGCCTGCGCCACCTCTAAAGGCTGCTTGCGGCCGTCCAATAAGGCTTGGCGCGTGGTTATCAGGTCTGATTTCATGGGGTGGCACCTCGATAAAGGGACGTCAGGATGCTATAATGCTAAGGCTTTGTGCAGCGCGATCCGTGTCTTTTGGGTGTTAACCCCAAAAGATCCTTTTCAAGTCAGCAAAGTTCATTCGCAAACCCGTCCCGTCAAGGTGTTTTGCTTGTTTTTACAGCAAGCTGAATCAGTGGATTGGTTTTAGACACAACCTTTGGAGTACTTACTATGTCCGTTACCATGCGCGAAATGCTGGAAGCCGGTGTCCACTTTGGTCACCAAACCCGCTTCTGGAACCCCAAGATGGCTCCCTTCATCTTCGGCCACCGCAACAAAATTCACATCATCAACCTGGAAAAATCGTTGCCGATGTTCCAGGACGCGATCAAGTTCGCCAAGCAGTTGTCTGCCAACCGCGGCACGATCCTGATGGTTGGCACCAAGCGTCAAGCTCGCGAAATGGTCGCTTCTGAAGCCCAGCGCGCAGGCGTGCCATTCGTCGACCAGCGTTGGTTGGGCGGCATGCTGACCAACTTCAAAACCGTCAAGACCTCGATCAAGCGTCTGAAGGACATGAAGGCTCAGCAAGAAGTCGGCCTCGAAAGCCTGAGCAAAAAAGAACAGTTGATGTTCAAACGCGAGATGGAAAAGCTCGAAAAAGACATCGGTGGCATCCAAGACATGGCTGCTTTGCCTGATGCCATTTTCGTGATCGACGTCGGCTACCACAAAATCGCCATCTCGGAAGCCAAGAAGCTGGGCATTCCATTGATCGGTGTAGTTGACTCCAACCACTCGCCAGAAGGCATCGACTACATCATCCCCGGCAACGACGACTCGGCCAAGGCTGTGGCTTTGTACGCCCGTGGCATTGCTGACGCGATCATCGAAGGCCGCGCCAATGCGGTCAACGACGTGGTCAAGGCCGTCACCGAAGGCGCTGACGAATTCGTCGAAGAAGCCAACGCTTCTGCCTGAGTTTCCAAGACTCGATGAAAGGGGCTTTGTGGCCCCTTTTTTTTAATCTGACTTTTAGACTGAATACGGAGAAATCAAATGGCTGTAATTACCGCAAGCATGGTCGCTGAACTGCGCGCAAAAACCGACGCTCCCATGATGGAGTGCAAAAAAGCATTGACCGAAGCCGAAGGCGACATGGCCAAAGCGGAAGAGTTGTTGCGCGTCAAGTTGGGCACCAAGGCTGGCAAAGCTGCATCGCGCGTGACCGCTGAAGGCGTTGTCACCAGCTTCGTCAACGGCACCACAGGCGCCATGATCGAAGTGAACTGCGAAACCGATTTTGTGACCAAAAACGACAGCTTCTTGGCTTTGGCCAACGCTGCGGCCAAGTTGGTGGCTGAACACAATCCCGCTGACCTTGCCGCTTTGGGCGAGTTGCCTTACAGCCAAGACAGTTTCGGCCCCACACTGGAAGAAGTGCGCAAAGGCCTGATCGGTAAGATTGGCGAGAACATGAGCTTCCGTCGCTTCAAGCGTGCTGCTGGTGGCGCCAAGATCGCCAATTACCTGCACGGCACCCGCATCGGCGTGTTGGTCGAGTACGAAGGTGACGAAACGGCCGCCAAAGATGTGGCCATGCACGTTGCCGCTATGAAGCCTGTGTCCCTGACCAGCGCCGAAGTGCCAGCCGAGCTGATCGAAAAAGAGCGTTCAGTCGCTGCAGCCAAGGCCGCCGAGTCCGGCAAGCCTGCCGACATCGTGACCAAGATGGTTGAAGGCTCTGTTCAGAAATACCTGAAAGAAGTGTCTTTGTTCAACCAGTCTTTCGTCAAGAACGACAAGCAAACCGTTGAGCAAATGCTCAAGGCCTCAGGCACCACCGTCAAGGCATTCACCTTGTACGTGGTTGGCGAAGGCATTGAGAAGAAGGTTGACGACTTCGCCGCTGAAGTGGCGGCCCAAGTGGCTGCTGCTCAAGCCGCAGCCTGAGTTCACGCACCTGTTGCGTTGCCATTCCATCGTCCACATTGATATTCAAGGAGCCCATCATGTCTTCAGCCAAGCCAGCCTTTAAGCGCATTTTGCTCAAGCTGTCCGGCGAGGCGCTGATGGGGGACGATGCGTTTGGCATCAACCGTGCCACCATCGTGCGCATGGCCGAGGAAATCGCCGAAATCACGCGCCTCGGTGTGCAAGTGGCTGTGGTCATCGGTGGCGGCAACATCTTCAGGGGTGTGGCCGGTGGTTCGGTGGGCATGGACCGTGCCACGGCCGATTACATGGGCATGCTGGCTACGGTCATGAACTCTTTGGCCTTGGCTGATGCCATGGACAAAGCGGGTTTGACGGCACGCGTCATGTCGGCGATTGGCATTGACCAAGTGGTTGAGCCGTATGTTCGCCCTAAAGCTTTGCAATACCTCGAAGAGGGAAAAGTCGTGGTGTTTGCGGCGGGCACGGGCAATCCGTTTTTCACCACGGACACGGCTGCGGCTTTGCGTGGGGCTGAAATCGGTGCAGAGATGGTCCTCAAGGCCACCAAAGTGGACGGCGTGTATTCTGCCGACCCTAAAAAAGACCCTTCGGCCACCCGTTACAGCGAAATCAGCTTCGACGAAGCCATTTCGCGCAATCTGGGCATCATGGATGCAACAGCGTTTGCTTTGTGCCGTGACCAAAAATTGCCCATCAAGGTGTTTTCGATCATCAAGAACGGTGCTTTGAAGCGCGTGGTTCTGGGTGAAGACGAAGGCACGCTGGTTTACGCTTGAACCCGTTCTGACGAGGAGAACTTCATGACGATTGCAGACATCAAAAAAACAACCGAAACCAAAATGGAGCAGTCCATTGCGGCTTTCAAAAACAACCTGACGCGCATCCGCACGGGCCGTGCTAACCCTGCGTTGTTGGACACGATTCAGGTTGACTATTACGGCTCGATGTTGCCCCTGTCCCAGGTGGCCAATGTGTCCTTGATGGATTCGCGCACCATCAGCGTTCAGCCTTGGGAAAAGTCCATGGCCGCCAAAATCGAAAAGGCCATTCGTGAGAGCGAATTGGGTCTGAACCCTGCTTCGATGGGCGAGCTGATCCGTGTTCCCATGCCGGCCATGAGTGAAGAGCGTCGCAAGGAAATGACCAAGTTGGCCCGCACAGAAGGAGAAAACGCCAAGATTGCCATTCGGAATCTGCGCCGGGATGCCAACGAGTCGGTTAAAAAGCTGGTCAAAGACAAAGAGGCCTCTGAAGACGATCAAAAACGCGCTGAAGCCGACACCCAAAAACTGACCGACAAGCGCATGACCGAGATTGACCAGTTGGTGACTGCCAAAGAACAAGAGATCATGGCGGTTTGAGTTTGAATCCCTTGCCGTGGCATGCCGCGGCCTGAATGGCCGCCCATTGGCGGCCTTTTTTTCTGGAGAACCCATGCTCAAGCAAAGAGTCATCACTGCACTGGCCTTGCTGGCCTTGCTTTTGCCCGCCTTGTTTGCATCCAACCCTTGGCCCTTTATGGGCTTGACGGTGGTGTTGATCGCAGCAGGTGCATGGGAGTGGGGCCGCTTGAATGGCATGCCTGCTTGGCTAGCCTGGTCGGGTGCAGCCATCTGTTTGTTGGCTTGCGCAGTGGCTGAACAGTTGGGCTGGGTTCAGCGCACGCCGCCGCTCGTTTGGTTGTTGGCTGGTGCAATGTGGGTTTTGCTGGGTGCCTGGATGATTCAGCGAGGGGTTGCTGGCTGGGGGCTTTGGCCACGCGGTGTTCGTTGGATTGCCGGCTTGTTGCTTTTGACCTTGGCCTGGGTGGCCATGGCACAAGCCCACCAGCGAGGGGTGAATTTTCTGTTGTCGGTCCTGGTCCTGGTCTGGGCGGCCGATGTTTTTGCCTATTTTTTTGGCAAAGCCTTGGGCGGGCGTTGGATCAAGACCAAGCTGGCAGCCAGCATCAGTCCCGGCAAAAGTTGGGAAGGTGTTTTGGGCGGCATGCTCGGGGTTTTGCTGGTCGCCCTTGTGTGGGTCGAGGTTGACCGTCGCTTGGCGTTGCCTGACTCGAGCTTTTATTCCTTGTTGTTTGCCAAAGGTTGGTGGGTTGCCTTACCCGCCTTGTTGTTCATGTCCGCCATGAGCGTGGTCGGTGACTTGGTGGAGTCCTTGGTCAAACGCAGTGCAGGCATGAAAGACAGCTCGGGCTTGTTGCCCGGACACGGCGGCGTGCTGGACCGAGTCGATGCATTGCTGCCCGCTTTGCCTTTGGCGATGATGCTGGTTTTCTGGATTTAAGTTAAGAGCGCATTTCATGCAAACAAAACAACGCATCACCATCTTGGGCTCAACCGGTTCGATTGGCAAAAGCACATTGGATGTTTTGGCCCGTCATCCGGGGCAGTTTGGGGTGTATGCATTGACGGCCTCGACGCAGGTTGACTTGATGTTGGCCCAATGTGCCCAGTTCCGGCCTGAGGTCGCTGTCATGGTCCGCGAAGATGCGGCACGCTTGTTGGCAGACAAGCTGAAGGCCGAAGGTTTGAACACCGAGGTCCGATGGGGCGCTGCCGCTTTGGATGCGGTGGCCTCTGCGCCTGAGGTGGATGCTGTCATGGCAGCCATTGTGGGGGCTGCAGGTTTGTCACCTTGTTTGGCGGCAGCACGTTCAGGGAAAAAGCTGTTGTTGGCCAACAAAGAAGCGTTGGTGGTGGGCGGTGAAGTGTTCTTGGCGGCCGTGCGTGAGGGCGGAGCGGTGTTGTTGCCGATTGACAGCGAGCATTCCGCTATTTTTCAATCACTGCCCGAAGACCCCTCTACTTGGCAGCGGCGGGTCGACAAAATCATTTTGACGGCCTCGGGTGGGCCGTTTCGTGGTCGAGACCCATCGACTCTCCATGAGGTCAGCCCTGAGCAGGCCTGCGCTCACCCCAACTGGGTGATGGGTCGCAAGATTTCGGTGGATTCGGCAACCATGATGAACAAAGCCCTTGAGGTCATTGAGGCGCGTTATTTGTTTGGCTTGGACCCGGACCAGCTGGAGGTGGTGATTCACCCCCAAAGCGTGATCCATTCCATGGTGCAGTACAAAGACAATTCTGTGGTGGCCCAGCTGGGCACGCCCGACATGCGGGTCCCGATTGCCTTTGGCCTGAGCTGGCCTGAGCGGATGGTGTCAGGTGCCGCCGCATTGGATTTTCATGCCTTGGCGGCCATGACATTTGAGTCGATGGACGATCACGGTCATCCCGAGAGGTTCCCTGGGTTGAAGCTGGCGTGGGCCACTTTAAAAGGAGCGCCTGGCAGCTGTGCCGTCTTGAACGCGGCCAACGAAATTGCGGTGGAGGCATTTCTGAATCGGCAGATACGTTTTGACCATATTCACCACGTCAATGAGGCAACCCTTCAGGCCGTGGTCAGTGTTCGGCCTGAAAACCTGGATGATTTGCTGGTTCTTGACCACCGCAGTCGAGAGGCGGCACGTGAAGTGGTGGCAAGTCTGAGTTGATGTTTTTGGGCAGGGTGCAAGCTGTCTACAGACCTGTCATGCCCCTTCACTGAGGTGTATTATCTTGGCTTCATTGCTTTGACTGCTGTGGCCTTGATGGTGCCGGTAAAAATGATGAGCCGCCCCCGTTGAGGTGGCACATTGCTTGGTTTTTCAAATGGTTTTTTGACCGATTGTGGTGCGTGACCATTCGGCCTTTGACCTTTAAATGGTTGCTCCATGAATTTTTTAGATCTTCGTTCGCGCATTCAACCTGCTGCACTGACAGTGGTGGCGTCCTTGATGGCTTGTATGCCTGCCTGGGCTGTTGATCCGTTTACTGTGCGCGATATCCGCGTTGAGGGTTTGCAACGCATTGAGTCCGGTACTGTTTTTGCTTCTTTGCCGTTGCGGGTGGGCGATCAATATTCGGATGAGAAAGGCGCTGCAACCATTCGCGCTCTTTTTGCACTCGGTTTGTTCAAGGATGTGCGCCTCGAGACCCAAGGTGATGTGCTGGTTGTCGTGGTTGAAGAGCGCCCATCGGTGGCCGCAGTAGAGTTCATTGGGCTCAAGGAGTTTGACAAGGATGTCTTGGTCAAGGCTTTGAAAGAGGTGGGTTTGGCCGAAGGTCGACCCTATGACAAAGCGCTTGCTGACAAGGCTGAGCAGGAACTCAAGCGGCAGTACATCAGCCGCAGCCTGTACGGTGCCGAAGTGGTGAGCACAGCAACGCCAGTGGACCGTAATCGTGTGAATTTGAGCTTCACCATCACCGAAGGTGGACCTGCGAAGATCAAGCAAATTCAGATCGTGGGCAACAAGGCTTTTTCAGAATCCGATTTACGTGACCAGTTCAACTTGGATACCGGTGGCTGGATGAGCTGGTACACCAAGTCTGACCGCTATGCCCGCACCAAACTCAACGCCGACCTGGAAGCTTTGCGGTCTTACTACTTGGCCCGTGGTTTTCTGGAGTTCAGGATTGACTCGACCCAGGTGGCGATGTCTCCAGACAAGCAGGAAATGGCGATCACCATCAACGTGACCGAAGGGGAGCGTTTTGTGGTCTCTGGCGTCAAGCTCGAGGGCAACTACCTCGACAAGGACGAAGAGTTCAAGGCCTTGGTCAAGATCGGTGTTGGCAAGCCTTACAACGCAGAAACCGTGGCCGAAACCACCAAAGCGTTCACCGATTACTTTGGCAAGTTTGGTTTTGCCTTTGCCCGGGTCGAAGCCAAGCCAGAGATCGACCGACAAAACAACCGTGTCCAATTTGTCTTGCAGGCAGAACCATCACGCCGCGCGTATGTCAGGCGCATTCTGGTGGCGGGCAACAACCGCACGCGGGACGAAGTGATTCGTCGCGAGTTTCGCCAGTTCGAGGCGGCTTGGTATGACGGTGACAAAATCCGCCTGTCACGTGACCGTGTTGACCGTTTGGGCTTCTTCACTGACGTGAACGTGGAAACCATCGAAATTCCGGGCACCCCCGATCAGGTTGATTTGACCTTCACCGTGGCCGAAAAGCCCACTGGCAGCATCTCTTTGGGTGCAGGTTTCTCTTCTGCCGAAAAAGTGACCTTGAGTTTTGGCATTCGCCAGGAAAATGCGTTCGGTTCAGGCAATTACTTGGCTGTTGAGGTCAATACCAGCAAGTACAACCGCAATCTGGTGCTGAGCACCACCGATCCTTATTTCACGCAAAACGGCATTTCCAGGACGCTCGATGTGTTCCAGCGGACAACGCGGCCTTATTTGGGTGATGTCAACTCATACAGTTTGATCAACTCTGGCTTGGGTTTGCGTTTTGGCGTGCCGGTGACAGAAACAGATACCGTTTTTGTTGGCGCCAATGCCGAGCAGACGGAAATCAAAGAAGGGACGGGCTTGCCAGATCCCTACAGGGAGTATGCGGATAAATTCGGAAGTACCAGCACGGCTTTGCCTTTGACCTTGGGCTGGGCGCGTGATGGGCGTGACAGTGCTCTGGTGCCTAGCAAAGGAACTCTTCAGCGCCTGAATGCGGATCTGAGTCTTGCCGGTGACGTGCGTTATTTCCGCAGCAATTACCAGTACCAGCAATACTTTCCTTTGAGTAAGAAATACACTTTGGCACTGAATGCTGATCTGGGCTGGGGCACGGGCTTGAATGGTCAGGTGTTCCCCCTGTTCAAGAACTTCTACGTCGGTGGTTTGGGCAGCGTTCGGGGTTTTGAGCAATCCACATTGGGTCCATCCAAGCCCACAAGCACGACCAATTTGACCCCTGTTTACCTAGGGGGGGCTAAAAAGCTGGTCCTGAATGCAGAGTTCATGATGCCTTTCCCTGGCGCCGGTAACGACAAAACGCTGCGTTTGTACGGTTTTACCGATGTGGGCAGGGCCTTTGACGACAGCGAAAAGCTGTCGCTGAGCGAATTGCGTGTCTCCGCCGGCATCGGCCTGAGCTGGATTTCACCCATGGGTCCTTTGCGCTTCTCTTATGCAACGCCCATCCGCCAACAGACAGGCGATAAAATCCAACGACTTCAATTCCAAATCGGAACATCCTTCTAATGAAAACGATTCGCAAGAACCTTCTCGTCGCTCTTTTGGCGGGTGCATCGGCTTTTACTGGCTTGGTGCAAGCACAAGATTTCAAAATTGGCATTGTCAATACAGATCGAATTTTGCGTGATTCGAATGTGGCCAAAGCTGCTCAGGCCAAGTTGGAGTCCGAGTTTTTGAAGCGCGAAAAAGACCTCAACGAGGCCATCAGCTCGTTCAAGGCATCAGCAGAAAAGTTTGAGCGTGATGCGCCCACACTGGCTGAGACGCAGCGCGTGGCCAAACAAAAGCAATTGATCGAGCAAGACCGCGATTTGAAGCGTCGCCAGCGGGAATTTCAGGAAGATCTCGGCGCGCGCAAGAACGAAGAAAATCAAATGCTTTTCGAAAAAGCGGGTCGCGCGGTCAAGCAAGTCGCGGAGTCCGAGAAGTACGACTTGGTATTGCAGGATGCCGCTTACTTCAATCCCAAGCACGACATCACCGAAAAAGTCATCAAGGCACTCAACGCCTCGGTTGGCAAATAACAGGCGTTCGCCTGTTTGAGACCGTGTCGCTGACGCTTGGCGCTATCGTAGAGGCACTTGGCGGCCGTCTGTTGGGAGCTTCCGATATGCAGATATCGGGATTGGCGCCTTTGCAGACTGCCCAGCCTGGCCAAATCAGTTTTCTGAGCCAAGCCAGATACCAAAATCAGTTGGCTCCCAGTCTCGCTGGATGTGTCATTGTGGGCCCGGCCTTTGAGTCACGGGTTTTACACCGCCCTGCGGCCATCATCACCGATGACCCGTATTTGTACTTTGCCCGTTTGACCCGTTTGTGGAAAGGCGCGCACCATAAAGCCACAGGCCCACGGATCCATCCCAGTGCAGTCATCGACCCAGATGCCAGCATTGCCGATGATGCTGTGATCGGACCTTTGTGTGTGGTAGAGCGCGGGGCCCAAGTGGGGGCTGGAACCGTTCTCAAATCGCGCGTGACCGTTGGCGAGGATTGCACAATCGGTGAGCGTTGCCTGGTGCATTCAGGCGTCGTGATCGGTGCTGATGGTTTTGGATTTGCCCCGCACCAAGGTACGTGGGAAAAAATCGAGCAACTGGGTGCCGTGCGCATTGGCAACGATGTGGAAATCGGTGCCAACACCTGCATAGACCGTGGTGCTCTCGAAGATACAGTGATCGAAGATGGCGTCAAACTCGACAACCTGATTCAGATCGGACACAACGTGCGTGTGGGGCGTCACACCGCCATGGCCGGATGTGTGGGAGTGGCAGGCAGTGCGCGCATTGGCGCGCATTGCACCGTGGGTGGTGGTGCTGTGGTGCTGGGCCATTTGAGCCTGGCCGACCATGTGCATATTTCGGCAGCATCGGTGGTCACGCGTTCCATCCTGCAGCCAGGGCAGTACACCGGTATGTTCCCGCTGGACAGCAATGCCAATTGGGAAAAAAACGCCGCCAGTCTCAAACAATTGTCTCGATTGCGTGAACGCATCAAAGCCTTAGAGGCTGACATTCAAAACAACAAGGAAACCTGACCATGATGGACATTCATAAAATTCTCAAACAGTTGCCGCATCGCTACCCGTTTTTGCTGGTCGATCGCGTGTTAGAAATTGAAAAAGGCGTGCGCATCAAGGCCTTGAAAAATGTGACCATCAATGAGCCATTTTTCACTGGCCATTTTCCACACCGCCCCGTCATGCCGGGTGTGTTGATGCTCGAAGCTCTGGCGCAGGCTGCTGCATTGTTGTCCTTTGACACGCTGGATACCGCCCCCGATGACACCACGGTTTATTACTTTGCCGGTATCGATGGCGCCCGTTTCAAGCGGCCCGTGGAGCCAGGTGATCAGTTGACCCTCGAGGTCCAGTTGGATCGCATGAAAGCCGGTATTTTCAAGTTCAAAGCCCAAGCCAAAGTGGGTCATGAGCTGGCCTGTGAAGCCGAGTTGATGTGCACCATGCGCAAAATTGCCTGAGGACCTATGGCGACTATCCATTCCACTGCATTGGTTGATCCGGCTGCTCAGCTGGACGACTCCGTGACCGTTGGTCCTTACACCATCATTGGCCCGAATGTGACGATCGGCGCAGGCTCCACAGTGGGCTCGCATTGCACCATCGAGGGTTACACCACCATCGGCTTGAACAACCATGTTCACAGCTACACATCCCTGGGCGCTGCGCCGCAAGACAAAAAATACGCAGGTGAGCCGACCCGTTTGGTGATCGGCAACGGCAACACCATTCGCGAGTTTTGCACCTTCAATGCAGGAACGGTCAACGGTGGTGGCGTCACTCAAGTGGGTGATGACAACCTGTTCATGGCCTATGTGCACTTGGCGCACGATTGCCATATTGGCAGTCACACCATTTTCGCCAACAACTCCCAATTGGCCGGTCACGTCGTCGTGGGTGATTGGGTCATCCTGGGTGGCTTCACGGTGGTGCGTCAGTTCTTGCGTTTGGGGGCTCACAGCTTCACTGCCATGTGCACTTTGCTGTTTGCCGATCTGCCACCGTATGTGACTTGCCAGGGCCAACCTGCTGCCGCGCGGACCGTGAACGCCGAAGGTCTGCGACGTCGTGGGTATTCTCCGGTCCGCATTGCTGCCGTGCGCGCCATGCACAAAGCCTTGTACCGTGAAAATTTGACCTTCGAAGCGGCTAAAGAGCGCATTCTCCAAATCGCCAAGGACAAACCCGAGGCTCAGGTGGATGTGGAGATGATGTTGAACTTCCTTGCGGGCGTTTCGCCCAAAGTGGGCATTGTTCGTTCGCGCCGCCGTTCGGTGGACTGAAAACTCAAAGGGGCAGGCGCTTTTCCTGCCCCGAGTATGAAAGGAGGGCCCCGTGGCCCTGTTGCGTTGCGCCGTGATTGGCGTTGGTTATCTGGGCAAATTTCATGCTCAAAAGTACGCCAAGATTCCTGAGTGTGAACTGGTGGCTGTGGTGGACAGTCGGCAAGAGCAGGCCGATGCGGTCGCTGCCCCCTTGGGCTGCGCGGCGCTGACGGATTACCGGGCTTTGTTGGGCAAGGTCGATGCGGTCAGTATCGTGGTGCCAACACAAGGTCATTACGACGTGTGTGCCGAGTTCTTGCGTGCGGGTGTTCATGTCTTGGTCGAAAAACCAATGACCACGACTTTGGCGCAAGCCGATGAGTTGATCCGACTGGCCAAAGAAAACCATTGCGTTTTGGCGGTGGGGCATCTGGAGCGTTTCAATCCCGCGGCGCTGGCACTGGAGCCGTTGCTTTCAGATCCACGGTTTATCGACAGTTCGCGTCTGGCACCCTTCAAGCCCCGTGCCACCGATGTGAGTGTCTTGCTCGATTTGATGATCCACGACGTGGATTTGATCTTGTCCTTGGTGGACAGTGAGCTCGAAAGTGTGGATTGCTCGGGTGCCCGGGTGCTGACATCGGACATCGACATCGCCAACGCACGCATTCGTTTTGCCAATGGTTGTGTGGCCAATGTGACGGCCAGCCGTGTCAGCGCGAAAAGCGAGCGGAAAATGCGCGTTTTCCAAAATCAAGCGTGCCACTCGCTGGATTTCCAGGCGCGTACGCTGACCACTTACCGAGGCACGACTGATCCACAGGCCGAACCTGAGCAGTCCATTGAGCGGCACGAACAATCGTTTGGCGAGGCCGATCCATTGTTTGCCGAGATCGTGGATTTCGTGGACAGCATTCGCCACAATCGCCCCCCCAAAGTCAGCGGAGAAGCCGGACGCCGTGCACTGGAAGCCGTGCAGCGCATCACCGAAGCCACCCGCCTGATTTCCTGATCACTGAATATTTGAAAGGTACGCCATGCGCATCCCTATGGTCGATCTGGTCGCGCAATACCGCGATCTCCAGCCTCAGCTGGAACCTGCATTTTTGAGCGCCTTGAACGCGGCACAGTTCATCCTAGGACCCAACGTTCAAGCGTTTGAAAAAGAAGCGGCAGCCTATTTGGGGGTGGCGCACGCCATCACCTGTGCCAACGGCACGGATGCTTTGCACCTGGCTTTGCTGGCTGCCGATATCGGCCCCGGTGACGAGGTCATCACCACACCCTTCACTTTCATTGCCACAGCAGAGGCGATTGCCTATGTGGGCGCCAAAGCGGTTTTTGTGGACATTGATCCGCGCACCTTCAACATCGACGTCGAGCAAGCACGCCGTGCGATCACGCCCCAAACCAAAGCCTTATTGCCCGTGCATTTGTTTGGGCAACCTGCTGATCTGGCCCCACTGATGGCCTTGGCCAAAGAACATCAACTGCAGTTGGTGGAAGATTGCGCGCAATCGTTTGGTGCCGACATTGGTGGTCGCAAAACCGGTGCGATGGGTGATGTGGCGGCCTTCAGCTTTTTCCCCAGCAAAAATTTAGGTTGCTATGGCGACGGTGGCATGGTGACCACCCAGTCGGATGCGATGGCAGAAAAATTGCGCATGCTGCGCAACCACGGCAGCAAGGTGCGCTACTACCACGACATCATTGGCTACAACAGCCGCCTTGATGAGTTGCAGGCGGTTGTACTGCGTGCCAAGATGCCGCTGATTGACCAATACAACCAAGAGCGTCGCCGTGTCGCGCACCGCTACAACGCCGGTTTGGCCGGCCTGAATTTGCAAACGCCTTTTGAAGATGGTGTGGGTTTACACGTATACCACCAGTACACCTTGTTGACAGATGACCGTGCCGCCATTCAGCAAGCATTGACTGAGCAAAAAATTGCCAGCGCCATTTATTACCCAGTGCCTTTGCACCAGCAAAAGGTATTTGCTTCGATTGCTGCCGGGTCCAGCTTCCCTGTGACCGAATCGGTGGCTGCGCGTTGCTTGTCTTTGCCCATTTATCCAGAGCTGAGCAACGAAGCCGTGGACGAAATTTGCGGTGTCATTCGTCAGGCTTTGACGGCGTGATGAACGAGAAAGAAGCACGGCCACTTTCTGAATCTGCACCTGCGCAAGATTTGCGTTTGTGCATGGTCGCTGCTGAGCGTTCGGGTGACATGTTGGCTGCTTTGTTGCTGCAGGGCATGCGCAAAAGCTGGCCTCAACTGCAAGCCTTTGGCATTGGTGGTCCGCAGATGGATGCGGTTGGCTTTGTCTCCCGCTGGTCTTGTGACGAATTGTCGGTGCGTGGTTTGGTAGAAGCCCTTTGGCGTTACCGCCACATCACGGGCATTCGGCAGACCTTGATTCAGGATGTATTGGCTTCGCCACCTGACTTGTACATCGGTGTGGATGCCTCTGACTTCAATTTGCCTGTTGAGCGTTTGCTGCGACAAAAAGGTGTGCCCACGGTTCAATTGGTGTGCCCATCCATTTGGGCATGGCGACCTGAACGTGTGCAAAAAATCCGCGAGAGCGTGGACCATGTTTTGTGCATCTATCCGTTTGAACCTGCTTTGCTGGCGCAACACGGTATACAAGGCACTTTTGTGGGACACCCTGTTGCCGACGTGATCGACATGGCGCCCGATCGCCTGAAAGCCCGTCAAGCATTGGGCTTGCCCGTGGATGCCAACATCGTTGCCTTGTTGCCGGGCAGTCGACCATCTGAAATCAAAGGTTTGGCCTTGCCTTTTCTTCAGGCTGCCAAGCACATGTTGTCGCTGCGGCCCGACTTGCAGTTTGTGCTGCCGACCCACGGCCCTCTGCAAGCCATGATCGAGGCGGCCATTGCCCGTGCCGGCATGCAAGGCCGTGTGCACCTGGTCATGGGGCGTTCGCACGAAGTGCAGGCTGCCTGCGATGTGGCTTTGGTGGCCAGCGGCACTGCCACACTCGAGACCGCTTTGCACAAGCGTCCGATGGTCATCGCTTACAAAATGCAATGGCTGTCCTGGCAGATCGCCAACCGCAAGCGCTTGCTGCCCTGGGTCGGTTTGCCCAATATTTTGTGCAATGAGAGCTTGGTCCCTGAATTCTTGCAAGAGCAGGTGCAGCCCGCAGCGTTGGCCAAGGCCGTTTTGGAATGGCTCGACGATCCTGACGCTGTGGCCAAAATTCAACAGCGATTCACCGAGCTTCACCACCAACTGCGTCAGGACATGCCGACGCTGGCAAACCATGCGATCCAAAAAGTCCTTGCTGCTTGAGCAAAAAACATTGAATTGGGATACCGCCGGTCTGATGGCTGGCGTGGATGAGGCTGGGCGCGGCCCGCTGGCGGGGCCTGTGGTGGCCGCTGCAGTGATTCTGGACGATTTGCAGCCGATCGCTGGTTTGAACGACTCCAAAAAACTGTCGGCAAAGCGTCGTGAGCGTTTGTTTGACGAAATCCGTGCGCGGGCTTTGTGCTTTTCGATTGCCGAAGCGACGGTACAGGAAATTGACCAATTCAATATTTTGCAAGCCACGATGCTGGCCATGAAGCGTGCTGTCGAAGGCTTGCGTTTGAAGCCCCAAATGGTCCTGGTCGATGGCAACCGATTGCCGACGTTGGACATCTTGGCGGAGGCCATTGTGCAGGGCGATGCACTCGTACCTGCCATTTCTGCCGCATCCATTTTGGCGAAGGTGCACCGTGATCGTTTGTGTGAAGAGATGCATGCACGTTACCCGGTCTACGGCTTTGACCAACACAAAGGTTATGGCACGGCTCAACACCTTGCCGCTTTGCAGGTGCATGGCCCGGCAGACTGCCACAGAATGACTTTTGCCCCGGTGGCCAGGAGCGTGCGATGAATCTGATCACTTCGCGAGATAACCCCCATGTCAAAGCTTGGCGGCGCTTGGCCCAAGACACCACGGCTTACCGCAAGGCGGGGCAGTTTTGGCTAGAGGGTGATCATCTGTGCCGTGCCGCCATCGTCCGGGGTGTCAATCCTTTGCAAATCGTGTTGAGTGCCACTTGCTTTGAAGAGCAAGGCCCGCAGTGGGCCCGCTTGACCGACGCCTTGTTTGTCCTGCCTGATGCTTTGTTTGCCAGCCTGAGCGGTCTTGAGTCACCTGCCCAAATGGGGTTTGTCGTGGCCTGGTCGGCGCAGGGGCAAATTTCGTCGGAAGCCTCTACCGTGGTTTTGGATCGTTTACAGGACGCAGGCAATGTGGGGGCGATTTTGCGATGCGCCTCGGCGTTTGGATATCGCCAGGTGCTGGCCATCAAAGGGACTGCGGCTCTGTGGTCGCCCAAAGTGCTCAGGGCTGGCATGGGCGCGCATTTTGGTTTGCATCTAATCGAATCGGTCAGCGAAGCGGATGTGGCCGCTTTAGACGTGCCTGTTTTGACCACCAGCTCCCATGAAGGCCCTTTTTTGCATGAATTATTGCAACGCAAGGAGTTGACACCAAAGTGTGCGTGGGTTTTTGGACACGAAGGGCAGGGCGTCAGCGACAGCTTGATGGCTTTGGCGCGACAAAAAGTCAGAATTGCACAGCCCGGAGGGGAAGAGTCGTTGAATGTGGCGACTGCCGCAGCCATTTGCCTGCACGCCAGCGCAACGGCTGCGATTTGAGTCGCCGAAGGGCCTGTGTCCGGCAGTTTTGTCGTCGCTTTGTCAGGGTTTTCGAGTGGTCCTCAGCTATAATGAGAGGCTTTCCCGCATCAACCTGTACGCCACAGTCCATCCCAGGCCCAATCCTCGAACAAGCAGCCAAAAAGAGATCGCATCTCTGGTGAGTGCTGAGGCGTACCCGAACTATTCCGGAGAACCCAGTGCTTTTGTCTCTTCAGGGAACCTTCCCGCCCGCCATCTTGGCGCTCGCAGACGGCACGGTCTTTATTGGCAACTCGATTGGAGCTACTGGCTCCACAGTCGGCGAAGTGGTGTTCAACACCTCGCTCACCGGCTACCAGGAAATCCTCACCGACCCCAGCTACTGCCAGCAGATCGTCACTTTGACGTACCCGCACATCGGCAACTACGGCGTCAGTGTGGAAGACATCGAAGCTGACAAAGTCCATGCTGCAGGTTTGATCATCAAAGATCTGCCATTGATTGCGAGCAACTTCCGTTCAAGCCAGACCCTTTCGTCCTATCTTGTGGACGCAGGCACGGTGGCCATTGCGAACATCGATACCCGCCAGTTGACTCGAATTTTGCGCACCAAGGGTGCCCAAAACGGTGCGATTGTGGGTTTGGCCAAAGGCCAGCAAGTGACGCAGAGCCTGATCGACGATGCGATTGCCTCCGCCAAAGCGGCGCCCAACATGGCTGGCCTCGATTTGGCACAAGAAGTGACGGCTACCCAGTCTTACGACTGGACGCAAACCGAGTGGAAGCTCGGCGAGGGCTACGGCACTCAGGCATCGCCCAAGTTTCATGTGGTTGCCTATGACTTTGGCGTCAAGAAAAACATTTTGCGCATGTTGGCTGCACGCGGTTGCAAAGTGACCGTGGTACCTGCCAAAACGTCTGCAGCTGAAGTGCTCAAACACAAACCCGACGGCATCTTCTTGTCCAACGGCCCTGGCGACCCACAGCCTTGCGACTACGCGATTGCGGCGGCTGCTGAGTTGATCGAAACCGGCATTCCGACTTTCGGTATTTGCCTGGGTCACCAAATCATGGCCTTGGCCAGCGGTGCCAAAACCTTCAAGATGAAGTTTGGTCACCACGGCGCTAATCACCCCGTGAAAGACCTCGACACAGGGCGCGTCTCCATCACCAGCCAAAACCACGGTTTTGCTGTCGACGAAAAGTCTTTGCCCGCCAATTTGCGTGCCACCCATGTGTCGCTGTTTGACGGCACCCTGCAGGGCCTTGCCCGCACCGACAAGCCGGCGTTCTGCTTCCAAGGTCACCCAGAAGCCTCGCCCGGACCGCATGACATTGCTTACCTCTTTGACCGCTTCATCAACCTGATGGAGGCTTCTTAACATGCCAAAGCGCACCGACCTCAAAAGTATCCTCATCATTGGCGCGGGCCCGATCATCATTGGTCAGGCCTGTGAGTTTGACTATTCCGGCGTGCAAGCCTGCAAGGCTTTGCGTGAAGAGGGTTACAAGGTCATCCTGATCAACAGCAACCCCGCCACGATCATGACCGACCCGGCCACGGCCGACGTGACCTACATCGAGCCCATCACTTGGCAGACGGTCGAGAAGATCATTGCCAAAGAGCGTCCTGATGCAATCTTGCCCACCATGGGTGGCCAGACCGCGCTCAACTGCGCTTTGGATTTGTGGCACAACGGCGTGCTTGAAAAGTACAAGGTCGAGCTGATCGGCGCCACGCCAGAGGCCATCGACAAAGCCGAAGACCGCCTGAAGTTCAAAGATGCCATGACCAAAATTGGTTTGGGCTCAGCGCGCTCCGGGATCGCCCACAGCATGGAAGAGGCTTGGGATGTGCAAAAGACATTGGGCTTCCCTACGGTCATTCGGCCCAGCTTCACTTTGGGCGGCACCGGCGGTGGCATCGCCTACAACCCCGAAGAATTCGAGGTCATTTGCAAACGCGGCCTAGAGGCTTCGCCTACGACCGAGTTGCTGATTGAAGAATCCCTGCTCGGCTGGAAAGAGTACGAGATGGAAGTGGTGCGCGACAAGGCGGACAACTGCATCATCATCTGCTCGATCGAAAACCTCGATCCCATGGGCGTGCACACAGGTGATTCCATCACAGTGGCCCCTGCGCAAACCTTGACCGACAAGGAATACCAGATTTTGCGCAACGCCTCATTGGCTGTGCTGCGCGAGATCGGTGTAGACACGGGTGGCTCGAACGTGCAGTTCTCCATCAATCCGGTGGATGGGCGCATGGTCGTCATCGAGATGAACCCGCGTGTCTCGCGTTCATCGGCGTTGGCTTCCAAGGCCACCGGTTTCCCTATTGCGAAAGTGGCTGCCAAGCTCGCTGTGGGCTACACGCTCGACGAATTGCGCAACGAAATCACGGGCGGTGCAACGCCTGCTTCTTTCGAGCCATCCATCGACTACGTGGTCACCAAGATTCCGCGTTTTGCTTTCGAGAAATTCCCGACAGCTGACAGCCGTTTGACCACCCAAATGAAGTCGGTGGGCGAGGTGATGGCCATGGGCCGCACTTTCCAAGAATCTTTCCAGAAAGCGTTGCGCGGTCTGGAAGTGGGTGTGGACGGTATGAACGAAAAAACCCAGGACCGTGAAGTCCTGGAAAAAGAACTGGGCGAGCCCGGTCCTGAGCGCATCTGGTACGTGGGCGACGCCTTTGCCATGGGTTTGAGTGTGGACGAGGTGTTCGCCTTGACCAAGATCGACCCTTGGTTCTTGGTGCAGATCGAAGAGATCGTGAAGATCGAACTCGAACTGGAAACCACCACGCTGGAAGCGATCACGGCCGAAGAACTGCGTGCGCTCAAGAAGAAGGGTTTTTCCGACCGCCGCTTGGCCAAGTTGCTGAAAACCACTGAGCATGTGGTGCGTGAGCGCCGCCATGCCCTGAACATTCGCCCTGTTTACAAACGCGTGGACACCTGTGCAGCCGAGTTCTCGACTGACACCGCCTACATGTATTCTTGTTACGAAGGCAATGGCGACGGTGAATGCGAAGCCGAGCCCACTGCCAACAAGAAAATCATGGTGCTTGGCGGCGGCCCGAACCGCATCGGCCAGGGTATCGAATTTGACTATTGCTGCGTGCATGCAGCTCTCGCCATGCGCGAAGACGGTTATGAAACCATCATGGTCAACTGCAACCCCGAGACCGTGTCGACCGATTACGACACTTCGGACCGCTTGTACTTCGAGCCTGTCACGTTGGAAGATGTGCTGGAAATCGTGGACAAGGAAAAGCCGACAGGCGTCATCGTGCAGTACGGTGGTCAAACGCCTTTGAAGTTGGCGCTTGATTTGGAAGCCGCTGGCGTGCCGATCATCGGCACCAGCCCGGACATGATCGACGCAGCCGAAGACCGCGAGCGCTTCCAGCAGTTGCTGCAAGAGCTGGGTCTGCGTCAGCCGCCCAACGCCACAGCCCGCACCGAGCCAGAAGCCCTGGAAAAAGCGGCTGCTTTGGGCTACCCCTTGGTGGTGCGCCCCAGCTACGTGCTGGGTGGCCGTGCCATGGAAATCGTGCACGAGCAACGTGACCTCGAGCGCTACATGCGCGAAGCGGTCAAGGTCTCGCACGACTCCCCAGTGTTGCTGGACCGTTTCCTGAACGACGCTATCGAATGTGATGTGGATTGCATCCGCGACTCCGAAGGCAAGACCTTTATCGGTGGCGTGATGGAACACATTGAGCAAGCGGGCGTGCACAGCGGTGACTCGGCTTGTTCTTTGCCGCCTTACTCTCTGTCGGCGGAAACCGTCAACGAACTGAAGCGCCAGTCAGCAGCCATGGCGGGTGCCTTGCATGTGGTCGGATTGATGAACGTTCAGTTTGCGATTCAAAACATCGATGGCCAAGACGTTATTTATGTACTCGAAGTGAACCCGCGCGCTTCACGCACCGTGCCTTATGTCTCTAAAGCCACGGGCATCCAGTTGGCCAAAGTGGCAGCGCGTTGCATGGCTGGTCAAAGCTTGGCTTCGCAAGGCATCACCAAAGAAGTCACACCACCTTATTTCAGTGTGAAAGAAGCCGTCTTCCCATTCGTGAAATTCCCGGGCGTAGACACCATCCTAGGCCCCGAGATGAAGTCCACGGGCGAAGTCATGGGTGTTGGTAAGACCTTTGGTGAAGCTTTTGTGAAAAGCCAATTGGGTGCAGGAACCAAGCTGCCACGGCCCGCAAAGGCCGACGGCTCGCCCTCGGGCAAGGTCTTCATCTCGGTGAAAAACAACGACAAGCCTCGTGCGATTGAAGTGGCGCGTCAACTGGTGACGCAAGGTTTTGTGCTGATTGCCACCAAGGGCACAGCCAGTGCCATCAACGCTGCGGGCGTGGCTTGTGCCACGGTGAACAAGGTGACCGAAGGTCGCCCTCACATTGTGGACATGATCAAGAACAACGAAGTGGTGTTGGTCATCAACACGGTCGAAGAGCGTCGCAATGCGATTGCTGATTCGCGCCACATCCGCACGTCGGCCTTGCTCAACCGTGTCACGACCTTCACCACCATTGCCGGTGCTGAAGCAGCGGTCGAGGGCATGAAGTACATGGACCAATTGGATGTGATTTCGGTTCAAGAAATGCACGCGCAATTGGCGTCCTGAAATCGCTGCCTAAGCCCTGTGTCCGGCACCTTGGTGCAAGGCATAATGCAGACAATGACCGCCGAGTCTCAACGCTCGGCGGTTTGCTTTTGGAGAACTGAATATGTCAACCATCCCGATTACAAAACGCGGCGCTGAAAAGCTCAAAGACGAGTTGCACCGCCTCAAGACAGTCGACCGCCCAGGCGTGATTCAAGCCATTGCCGAGGCACGCGCACAGGGAGACCTGAGTGAGAACGCCGAATACGATGCAGCCAAAGACCGTCAAGGCTTCATCGAAGGCCGGATCCAGGAAATTGAAGGCAAGTTGTCTGCTGCACAAGTCATCGATCCGACATCGGTGGATGCGGGTGGTCGAGTGGTGTTTGGCACGACCGTAGAGCTAGAAGATGAGAGCTCTGGCGAAGCTGTGAAATACCAGATCGTGGGCGAGGACGAGGCCGACTTGAAATTGGGGCTGATCAACATCAGCAGTCCGATTGCCCGCGCCTTGATCGGCAAAGAAGAGGGCGATGTGGCTGAAGTGCAAGCACCGGGTGGTGTGCGTCGCTATGAAATCGTAGGTGTCTCGTACATCTGAACCATCCAAAATGAAGGCCGTATCAAAACGGCCTTCAAAGTGGTTTGAGCTTGTTCAGGCAGGAAGCGTATCAGTCGTGGCGACCTTTTTTGACTGATTTTTGCTTGGGCTTTGCCCGTTTGATTTGACCGCCGGCCGCCAGGCGTTGGTTGCCCAACACACGAACAGTTTTGACTTCGGGGCGTTGACCACCGCGTGAACTGTATTTGAGAATCTTGAAATCGCGTGGGCCGGCTTTACGGTCCTCGTCAACCTCTTTGATTTTCTCGGGCTGAGGGCGCCAGAGGATCAGCAATTTGCCGATGTGCTGGATAGGCGCAGCATTGAGTTGGTCGGCGAGTTGTGCAAACATGGCCTCGCGCGCAGCGCGATCGTCGCCCAGAACCCTGATTTTGATCAGGCCATGGGCGTTCAGTGCCGCTTCGGTTTCCTTGACGACAGCAGGAGTCAGGCCATCGCCCCCGATCATGACGACCGGATCCAGGTGATGGGCATCGGCGCGAAAAACTTTGCGCTCGGAAGGTGTGAGTTGTATTTGGGGCATCCCCGTATTATCCCCGCAAGGACGCAGAAGAATGAAAGTCAAAACCAAAAGTAAAAAGGTGAACAAAGCCTGGTTGAACGACCATGTCAATGACACCTACGTCAAACTGGCCCTGAGAGAGGGTTATCGGGCACGGGCTGCCTATAAATTGAAAGAGATCGATGAAACGCTCGGTTTGATCCGTCCGGGCAATCTGGTTGTCGATCTGGGCTCGGCACCTGGCGCCTGGAGCCAATACCTGCGCAGACGGCTGTCGCCCGATGGTGCGGCGGTGGGGGCGCTCAACGGGACCATCATTGCGCTGGACCTTTTGCCGATGGCTCCTGTGGAAGGGGTTCAGTTCATTCAAGGGGATTTCCGTGAAAACGAGGTCGCTACTTTGCTTGAGGCCGCGTTGCAGGGCCGTCAGGCGGATGTGGTTGTTTCCGACATGGCGCCCAATTTGTCGGGCATTGAGTCTTCGGATGCAGCCCGCATCACGCATTTGATCGAGTTGGCTGTCGAGTTTGCCCAAAATCACATGAAACCCGAAGGTGCTCTGGTGGTCAAAGTCTTTCATGGCAGTGGTTACAGCCAAATCGTGAAAATGTTCAAAGAGACCTTCAAGGTGGTCAAGCCCATCAAGCCCAAAGCTTCGCGCGACAAGTCCTCCGAGACTTTTTTGGTGGGCATGGGGCTTATCAGCTCGCTTTAAGGGGCTAATTCCTCTGTTTTTGAGGGCTAAAACTTCATCACTGGCGTTTGGGTCCATGCCGCAGGCCTAGAATGAGAACAGTCATTTTTTTCGATTGGAGTGTCTCTTGAATAACCCTTGGTTTTCCAAAATTGCCGTTTGGATGGTGATTGCCATGGTGCTGTTCACCTTGTTCAAGCAGTTTGACAACCGTGGCGTCGCAGGTGCGAATGCCATTGGTTATTCTGACTTTCTGGAAGAGGTTCGCGGCAACCGGATCAAGAGCGCCACAATTTCTGAGAGCCCTGGTGGCACCGAAATTTTGGCTGTCACCAACGACGATCGTCGCATCAAGACCACGGCCACATATTTGGATCGCGGTTTGGTCGGCGATTTGATCAACAGTGGCGTCAAATTTGATGTCAAGCCCCGCGAAGAAGGCTCCCTGCTCATGACCCTGTTGGTCAGCTGGGGCCCGATGTTGCTCTTGATCGGTGTCTGGGTGTATTTCATGCGCCAGATGCAAGGCGGAGGCAAAGGCGGTGCCTTCAGCTTTGGCAAATCCAAAGCACGCATGCTGGACGAAAACAACAACCAGGTCACCTTTGCCGACGTGGCCGGTTGCGATGAGGCCAAAGAAGAAGTCAAGGAAGTCGTCGATTTCCTGAAAGACCCTCAGCGGTTCCAGAAACTGGGCGGTCGTATCCCTCGTGGTCTGCTGCTTGTAGGCCCACCAGGCACCGGTAAAACACTGCTGGCCAAAGGCATCGCAGGCGAAGCCAAGGTGCCCTTTTTTAGCATCTCGGGTTCTGATTTTGTCGAGATGTTTGTCGGCGTGGGCGCAGCCCGTGTCCGTGACATGTTCGAAAATGCCAAAAAGAACGCGCCTTGCATCATCTTCATCGATGAGATTGATGCAGTTGGCCGCCAACGTGGCGCAGGCTTGGGCGGTGGCAATGACGAGCGTGAGCAAACCCTCAACCAGATGCTGGTGGAGATGGACGGCTTTGAGACCAATTTGGGTGTGATCGTGGTGGCCGCGACCAACCGACCAGACATTCTGGATGCCGCTTTGTTGCGTCCGGGCCGTTTTGACCGTCAGGTGTATGTGACGCTGCCCGATATCCGCGGACGCGAGCAAATCTTGAACGTGCACATGCGCAAGGTGCCTATTGGCCAAGATGTCAATGCCGGTGTGATTGCGCGTGGCACGCCTGGCATGAGCGGTGCTGATCTGGCCAACCTGTGCAACGAAGCGGCCTTGATGGCTGCGCGTCGCAATGCACGCGTGGTTGAGATGGTTGACTTCGAAAAAGCCAAAGACAAGATCCTGATGGGGCCTGAGCGCAAGAGCATGGTCATGCCCGAAGAAGAGCGTCGCAACACGGCTTACCACGAAGCTGGCCATGCCTTGATCGGTAAATTGTTGCCCAAGTGCGATCCGGTGCACAAAGTCACGATCATTCCCCGTGGCCGTGCCTTGGGTGTGACGATGAGCTTGCCCGAAAAGGACCGCTACAGTTACGACAAGGAATTCATGCTGAACCAGATCAGCATGTTGTTTGGTGGCCGCATTGCCGAAGAGGTGTTCATGCACCAGATGACCACCGGTGCCAGCAACGACTTTGAACGGGCCACCTCGATTGCCCGCGACATGGTCATGCGCTACGGCATGACGGATGCGTTGGGGCCGATGGTGTATGCCGAAAACGAAGGCGAAGTGTTCTTGGGCCGCTCGGTTACCAAGACCACCAACATGAGCGAATCCACCATGCAAAAGGTGGACATGGAAGTGCGACGCATCATCGACGAGCAGTACAGTTTGGCCCGTCGGCTCATTGAAGAGCACAGCGCCCAGATGCACGGCATGGCCAAAGCCTTGCTGGAGTGGGAAACCATCGACAAGGACCAGATCGACGACATCATGGCCGGGCGCGACCCCATGCCACCCAAAGACTGGACGCCTCGTACACCGCCCTCCGGTGGCGGCAGTGGCGGCGGTACCCCTGAGGTTCAAGCAGAGCCAGCGACCACGGCCGCTTGATTTTTCAAGATCGGTGTCACAAGAGCGGGGCCTTCGGGCTCCGTTTTTCATGGAAGAAGCCACATGGAAGCTGAAAAAACAGGACTGCACCGCGCCACGCGTTGGCAGACCACGCGGTTTGATTTGGACCTCTCTCGCCCCTGGGTCATGGGCATTGTGAATGTCACACCCGATTCTTTTTCTGACGGGGGGCAGCACGGCGATGTGACACAGGCTCTGCGGCATGCCGAGCAATTGCTGCGCGATGGCGCTGGCATTTTGGATGTGGGCGGCGAGTCCACGCGGCCAGGCGCAGACCTTGTGCCTTTGTCGCAAGAGTTGGCGCGCCTTGTCCCGTTTTTGAAAGAGGCTGTTCGTTGGCAAGTGCCGATATCGGTAGACACTTACAAGCCTGAAGTGATGCAGGTGGTGCTGGATCTGGGCGTCGACATCGTCAATGACATTTGGGCTTTGCGCCAGCCGGGGGCTGAGCGTGTGATTGCCGCGCATCCCGCTTGTGGCGTGTGTTTGATGCACATGCACCGAGAACCTCAAACCATGCAAATGCAGACCATGACCGGGGACGTGCTGGCCGAGGTCGCTGCTTTCTTGAAAGGGCGCGTCGAATCACTCACCGCCCAGGGCATTGCGTCATCCAGATTGATGCTCGATCCTGGTATCGGGTTTGGCAAAACCGTTGCGCAGAACTTCCAGTTGCTCGCCAGGCAGTCCGATTTATTGCGTTTGGGCTATCCGGTTTTGGCCGGTTGGTCCCGCAAATCTTCTTTGGGCGCGGTGTTGAGTGACAAAGGACAGATCCCTGAGCCCGCGCAACGCCAAGCGGCCAGTGTGGCCGCCGCGTTGTTGGCTGTTGACAGGGGCTCACGTGTGGTGCGCGTGCACGACGTTAAGCCCACAGTGGATGCGCTCAAAGTCTGGCAGGCCATGCAGTCCCATATCTGTGTGGACTAAACCGCTGAATACTCTCTTTTGTCAGGATGGGGGGCCGATCCGGCCGCTAGAATTCTTTGACTTATTAAAAAAACAAGGATGGTGAGCATGGCGCGTCAATATTTCGGCACGGACGGCATTCGGGGCACGGTAGGTCAAAGCCCCATCACGCCGGATTTCATTTTGCGTTTGGCGCATGCAGTAGGTCGTGTTTTGAAAGCTCAAGAGGCGCACCCGGTGGTACTGATCGGAAAAGACACCCGAATTTCTGGCTATATGTTGGAAAGTGCGCTCGAATCAGGTTTCAACTCGGCAGGGGTTGATGTGGTGTTGTTGGGGCCTGTGCCCACGCCAGCGGTGGCGTATTTGACCCGTGCGCAGCGCGCTTCTCTGGGTGTGGTGATCAGCGCAAGCCACAACCCGTTTGCCGACAACGGCATCAAGTTTTTCAGCGCCCAAGGCAAAAAGCTGTCCGATGCTTGGGAAGAAACCGTTGAGGCGACTTTGCTGGAAGACCCTGTCTGGGTGGATTCTGCCGCTTTGGGTAAAACCCGGCGTCTGGACGACGCAGCGGGTCGTTACATTGAGTTTTGCAAGAGCACCTTTTCGAACGATTTGACCCTCAAGGGCTTGAAGATTGTGGTGGATGCCGCCCATGGCGCGGCCTATCAAATCGCGCCCAAGGTTTTCCACGAGTTGGGTGCCGAGGTGATCGCGATCGGCTGCGCCCCGGACGGCCTGAACATCAACAAAGGCGTGGGAGCCACGCACCCTGAGGCTTTGGTGCAAGCCGTCAAAGACCAAGGCGCTGATTACGGCATTGCACTTGATGGAGATGCTGACCGCTTGCAATTCGTGGATGCCACAGGCCGATTGTTCAACGGCGATGAGTTGTTGTACCTCATGGTCGCAGACCGTTTGGCAAGAGACGAAGCTGTGCCGGGTGCCGTGGGCACCTTGATGACCAACTTGGCGATCGAGGTGGCACTCAAGCAACGCGGCGTGCAATTTGTGCGGGCCAAGGTGGGTGACCGTTATGTGCTGGAGGTCTTGCACGACAAGGGTTGGTTGCTGGGTGGCGAGGGCTCAGGCCATTTGTTGGTCTTGGACAAGCACACCACAGGCGATGGCTTGGTCAGTGCTTTGCAGGTTTTGCAAGCCTGTGTGGGCAGCGGACAGACCATGGCCCAATTGCTGGAGGGCATCACGCTGTTCCCGCAAACGTTGATCAATGTGCGTTTGACGCCGGGCTTTGATTGGCAAGGCCATCAGCCTTTGTGGGATGCCACTCGGGCCGCAGAGTCCGAGTTGGGCGATTCGGGCCGGGTCTTGATCCGGGCCAGTGGCACAGAGCCTTTGGTGCGGGTCATGGTCGAGGCGCGTGATGCGACGCAAGCACGCCAATGTGCCGAACGGATTGCGGCAACCCTGTCTTGATCTGTCACCTCGCTTGCTGAGCCCCGCACCGGGCTTACAGCCCACTCAGTAAATCAGCCGCTCTGGTTTGATTTCCTGAAGGATGGTGGTGGCGATCTCTTCGATCGACTTGGTGGTGGTCGACAGCCAGCGGATGCCGGAGCGGCGCATCATGGCTTCCCCTTCAGATACTTCCATGCGGCAATTTTCCAGACTGGCGTAACGCGAGTTGGGTCTGCGCTCTGCGCGGATTTCGGCCAGGCG
>Ga0208916_10000004_pt1 | contig 121226 bp, 142 predicted proteins | sample DEB19_08_DNA_5_FD_184523 | JGI IMG/M metagenome (GOLD analysis project Ga0208916, IMG submission 184523) | Aqueous microbial communities from the Delaware River and Bay under freshwater to marine salinity gradient to study organic matter... | ecosystem: Environmental > Aquatic > Marine >... | reverse complement strand
ATGCAACAAAAAGAAAATGGTACTCTGACAATGCAGAAATTGTTAGAGAAAAAACATATAATTGGCAAAAAAATATAAATCCAGAAGGATGGAAAAAAATAAAAAAAAAAGCAACTAAAAAAGAAGTTGATTTAATTACAAAACATTATGTTCAATCTTCATTAGGAGTAAAAGCAAATGAATTAACTGAAGAACTATATGTTCATCATAAAAATCTTATTTTGTTTAAAAGAAAACTTGCAAAAAAACATGGTTTAAATATTTTAAAATTTAATACAATAAAATGATAAAAAAAGAAAAAAAAATAAGAGAAGTAAGACAAAATCTTATTGAAGTTGGTGATGGTTTTAAAGAAACCTATGAAGCAACAAAAGATTTAAAACAAGGAATGCTTGCCATAAGATCTTACGCTAATGCTACAAAAACAGCAATGGTTCAAGTGCATTATAAACGTCTTACAGGAACACCAGTAAAAATTAATTTTTTAGAAGAAGACTAATATGGATTGTACAGGATGTGTAAATGGAATTAACATGTGTCACAATAGACCATGTGCTGGAACACCAGAAGAATTTGACAAAATCATTGATGCAGGATATGCAAATAAGTTAAGAATAGATTACTGGACTGGGAGTCCTGAAGGTTCTCGTATAAAACTTGAAGATATAAATAATGATAATCCTTTTGGAGCATTACAAAAAGAATTATATAAATATCAACAAGAAAATCCAAATCCTCATAGAGAAGATGTAGAATTTTTAAGTGGTGGAACTGATGCTGATAAAAATTATAGAGCACCATTTTTACCAATTGGAACTTGTAAACTTCTTACTAAAGATGACAAATGCATGTTACATGATGCTGGATTAAAACCTGAACAAGGAAGAGAATCATGTTGCAAAGATGACAAAGCAAAGAAAAACTTACATTATGCAAACTTATGGGCAACTTCTAAAGGTTATGCAGTTATAGAAAAGTTTAAAAAAATAGTAAATATTAATTAACAGTAAAATTATTAGAACTTGTAGTTTAAGAGGTAAAACAACTTTAGGACAAGATGCCAGAGTATTAACAACTTAGTAATAAAATTATATTTTATGAACGTTAGATCTATCAGAGCGCAAGACAAAAGGATAGACATCAGGTTCAATTCCTGTTCAAGTTTTAGTAATTATAAAATTAAATAAAATGATAATAACATTAATAAGTGATACACATAATAAACACAATCAAATTACTAATGATTTAGTAGGAGGTGATTTATTATTACATTCAGGAGATATTTCATCAATGGGATATGAACATGAAGTGCAAGAATTTTGCAAATGGTTAAATAATCAAGATCAATATAAACATAAAGTATTTATACCTGGAAATCATGATTGGTTATTTGAAGAAGATCCAGAAAAAGCATTTGAATTTGTCAGTTCTTATAAAAATATAGATTGTCTTAATCAAGAATGGATAAAAATAAGTGACAAAAATGATGTGGATAAAATGATTAAAATATATGGATTTCCACATACACCATGGTTTCATAACTGGGCATTTAATGTACACAGAGGTAGTGAAGAAATGCTTGCAGTACTTAATGCAATACCAGATGATATAGATATTCTTATGTCTCATGGACCTGCTTATGGTATATTAGATAGTGTTGAAGGTAGACGTTCTGAGAACTTAGGTTGTCAAGATTTACTTGCAAGAATAAAAGCAATAAAACCTAAAATACATTTATGTGGTCATATTCATACAGGATATGGTTATTACTTTGATGGTGATACACACTTTTTTAATGCTGCTGTTCTTAATGAACAATACGCATATGCACAAAGACCATTCACTTTTGATTGGAATCCAGAAACAAACACAATATCATTCTTATGATGGGTGCATTTACATGTCCATATTGCAAAACTAAAAATGCTTGCAATTGTACAACTTGTAGTAAATATATTACAGAAGGAAAATCAATAGTTAAATACACTGAAGATGGTGAATGTTTTATTTGTGCAAATTGTGATAAAGTATTTACACCAGATCAAACTCTTGATGAAGAATTTAAAACAATAAAAAATGACAAAAATTAAACCAATCCATAAACTAAATGGAGGAAGAGGCGCCACGCTGTGTCATACATGTAGTGTAATCATTTCAATTGGAATGACAAAAGATTTATATTGTGAGAAATGTAAAGCTAAACCAAAGAAAAAGAACAATCATACAGAAAAAGATGTATTAGAACTAATGAGACAATCATTTGAAGCTGGATTCAAACAAGCAGATTTTGTAGAAGCTGGTCTTGAAGGTAAAGAAACAGAATCAATAGTGCATTGGATTTATTTAAAACACATAAACAAATGAAAAACATACACGTATTACCAACAAAATTAGCAAGTAGGCTAGTCAAGCAAAAATATGATGTAATTGACAGATTATGCTTGGCAGATATAGCTACTAAAAGAACTGAATACAAAAGATTTAGTATGTATATCACTTCTGATGAAGAAATTAAAGATTGTTGGGTGTTAAACACTCATACTAATGAAGTTTATTTTCTTGAAGGTTATTATGGAATCCAACCAATTACTAAAAAAATCATCCTAACAACAGACCAAGACTTAGTCAAAAATGGTGTACAAGCTATTGATGATGAGTTTTTAGGATGGTTTGTGAATAATAGTAGTTGTGAGGAGATTAAAACTATCAAAGTTCCATACTTTGATTATAGTGGATATTCTCATTTATTAATAATTCCAAAAGAAGAACCGAAACAAGTTGAATTATTAGGAGGTATGGAAAAAGGAAAACAATATGTTGTAGTTGGCAAACCAAAAGAAGAACCGAACTATAAATATCAAAGCAATTGTATTTGTGATACAGAGTGCCAAGGATTTATAAATGTTAAATGTAAAAAGGATACAATTGGAGCACCTAAACTACATTCATTTTGAGAAACTCCAGATGAAAAATGTACAATGAATTATTGCGATGTTAATGGTTGCGTAAATCGTAAAAGTTTGTTGGTAGCAGAACCTAAACAACATTTAATTGATATGAAGAATCACGAAGATAGTTTGTGGGAAGATGAACCTAAACAAGAAACAACATCAGAAGGATTTTATAGGATTTCTAAAGAAATAGAATACCCAAAGTTTGATATCCTCTCTTTTAAAATAGGAGTTGAATGGTGCCAAGACCGGATATGTAAATCAGAATTTCTACAAAAATTAAGAGCAACAAAATCTGATGCAGAAGCAAGAAGATTAATATCAGAACAATTTAAAAAGAAATAAGATGAAAAAAGAAACACTTGAAGAAGTTGCTGAAAGATTATACCCTGAAAATATAGAATCAATAATGGATGGATACCACGATTCAAATATCTATCAAAGAGAATCATTTATTGAAGGTGCTAAATGGCAACAAGAAAGAAGTTATAGCGTGGAAGATATGAAATCAGCTTTTAAAGTAGGATTTAGTATTGGATACGGTAGTGATGTTCACGCTATTGATGAAAAGAATAGAACTTGTGAGGAATGGTTTGAACAATTTAAAAAGAAATAAGATTATGGAAAGAGAAGATGAAATAGTAATTCTAATTGAATACTTAAAAGAAGATGTTATAAAAACATCGCAAAGATATAGTCATTTATTATCAGACACTATTATTAGAAATGGTAAACTTATAGAATCTTATAAAATTGAATTAAAAGAAATTAAAGAAAAATAAGATGAAAAAAGAAACACTTAAAGAAACTGCTGAAAAAAGATTTAATAAAAAAACAGAAATTATTCCAGTGCCTACAAGTACATGGATGGATAGTAAAGAATTGCAAATTAGTAATTTTATAGCAGGTGCTAAATGGCAACAAGAAAGAAGTTATAGTGAGGAAGAATTTAAAGAAATAGTTTATAATATGGTTGGCATGTTAGCTCAAGCTAATAATATGACTTTTAACGGTGCTATACTTAATGAATTATTTAATAAATTTAAAAAATAAGATTATGAAATTAATATCAATGACAGATTTTGTATTGGAGCAAGAAAAATACCTTGACATAACAAATAAAAAAAAATTAGAATTAATAATAAACTACGCCAACTTTCTAAAACAACCATTAGAACTATGGATGTTTGTGCCTTGTGATGAAGATGGGGATGTATTGGAAGAGCCTTTATATAATGATGCAGATTTATCTTGCGACGAGTTAGACAGCATTAATAATCTAGTTTCAGAATACCATCAAGCAAAAGAAAGATGTTTATTTGATGGTTTTAATGAAGAAACGGCAAGTATTTATTTAGGAGTATTCACAAATATAAAGGCGCTTTCTAATCTTTAAAAACAACAAACATTAACCAAAACAGTAATTAAAAAATTAGGATTATGAAACAAACAGAGGTAGAATGGTTGGTAGAGCAAATGTTAGTTTGCAATTATATAAGCAAAAAACAGTTTGAAAATGCGAATACTTGGTTAGTTCAAGAAGCCAAAAAAATGGAAAAGGAGCAACAAGATGAATTTGCTATTGGGTTTGTGGAGTGGATACCAAATAATGCTTATAAAGAAACTACTTGCTGGAGAATGTATGATAAGGCAGATAACGAATATACAACTGAAGAACTATTAGAAATCTATAAAAAAGAAAAAGGATTATGAAAAACGCATTTTATTTTATTTTAGGAATTGCATTAGTCGTTCTTACATCAGCTGCAACAGTTAGCGTTATGACTGTTAAACCCGCGCCACCAAAGTTGTATACGATAACTCATTTCGATGCTGAAATAGATAGCGAAATAGTAGCAAATTACATTAGCCAACAAATGAAAAAAGGTTGGATTTTAAAAGAGGTTGAAGGGGCTAATAAAGGTATTGACCACTCAACGTGGATTGTAGTAATGGAAAAATATTAATATTAAAAAAAAAATGAAAAAAATTATTATCGGAATTTTAGTAATGAGCTTATATAGTTGCTCAAAGAATGATAGAATAGATAACACTGTAAATTGTAATTGTGGTACAGTTGAAGTAAGCAACACTTTTAATTTAGCAGTCCCCGGGGGATTACATCAATTTTCAGTTATGACTGTTAAAAATAATTGCTCGGGAATTACAAAGCAAATTCAAAGAGATGGATTATATAGTGTTGATGATCAAATCTGTAATTATTAAGTTATGACAATATTTGGAACACCTCAAGAAATGTTAGATGAACAAGAAGATTTTAATAGAGCTTGTGAAATCAATGAGACTACTTTTATACTACCAAAAGTAACAAGAGTAGAAGTTATACAACATTCGCCACCATTTAATGGTAGAGCATATACAAATTACAATGCAAAAGATGTTGAAATACAATATCAAGATGATGGAAAAACTTTAAAAATATTTTTAAAATGAGTGCATTTGTATACAGTGATCCGCATTTTCATCATGAAAATATGGCAAAACATCGTGGATTTTCTTCAGCAGAAGAAATGAACGAGCATATTGTAAAATCCTGGAATGAAACTGTATCCAAAAAAGATGCAGTTTATCTTCTTGGAGATATTACAATAGAAAAAAAAGATTATAAAATATTAAGTAGATTAAATGGAATTATAAATGTAGTTCTTGGTAATCATGACGAAAGACAGCATGTAAAATTCATGCTTGAATATGTTAATAGTGTTTCTGGTATGATAGATTATAAAAACAAAGTGATTTTAACACATTGTCCTGTACATCCATCACAATTAGAATTCAGATATTCACATAATATACACGGACATGTACATGAAAATAGCATTGATGACTCAAGATACATTAATGTATGTGCAGAAGTAATAGATTATAAACCTCAGTTAATTACTGATTTATTAGACTTCAAATGCGTAAAAGAATTAAATTCGAAAGATTAACCAGAAAACCTACTTCTGTAACACAAAAATATTTTGAATCTGCATTAAGATATAATATAGATAGAGGAATATTAAAACCAGGTAAAAAACTGGTAGAATACGTAAAAGAAAATGGCAAAATTATCATTAATAATAATGATGCAGAACATATAAAAAAATATGTCACAAAAGATTTCTATAATTTAAATATTAAAATTCAAAATTTTACAAGTTATGAACAACGAGAATTACATTAAAGATTTTAAAAAAGCAAATACAGAACTAATGTTATATATGCTTAGCAAAGATGGAGGTTTAGCACCAGTTATTACTGTTCTTGTGAAAAATAAAGAAGAACAAATTAATGTAGCTGTATTTCCTGTTCCAAGTGAATTTCTTGAAGATGATGATTCTAAAGATAAATTGGCAAAACAAATACCTTCTCTATTTGCACATTTAGTTAAAACAGGACAAGAACCAATATGTTTTTCTTGGTCATCAGAAGCATGGTTACGTAAAGCACCAGAAGGTTTAAAAAAAGTTCCTAAAAACTGGAAAGATTTACCTAAAATTGAATGTTTGATTTCAACTTATGAAAGTAAAGATGAATCACTTATGGAAATACATGAAATGGTTCGTGAAGGTAAAATGGCAAACGAAAATGGTGAATTAATAGATGCAATATCATTAAAACCATATCCATTTGGAGATGAAAATGTTAAAAAAACGGAAGGAAGATTTGGTAATTTATTTGAAGAATATTATAAAATGAAACAAGATGGTGAATTATAGTAATGATATTATTGGTAAAAAAATAGAACTTGTATATATGAATGATGGACAAGCTCCGCCAATAGGTACAAAAGGTATTGTAAAAAAAGTTGATGACATGGGAACAATTCATGTAAACTGGGAAAATGGTAGTTCACTTGGATTACTTCCTGAAGTTGATAAATTTAAAATACTATAATGAAAAAATTAGTTGTGCTTGATTATTATGACGGTACTGTTACCGTGTATCCTTATGATGAAAATATCTGGGAGTCACCTGAAGATTATACTGACGAAAAAGGCAATTACATATTAGATAGTAATTGCAATTGGATGGTTGTAGAAAACCTTAACATCAAAATATTTTAATTATGTCACATCCATTACATCACGCACTTTCATCAAAAAAGAAACATGGTGGTCATGTTGATGATTATCTTTCAATTCATAATTGGTTTGATGAAACCAAGAAACATTATCCAGATATGCGTCATAGAGCATTAAGACATCATTCAGAAGGTATTTTCTGGTGTGAGGAAAAGTTTGGCACTTACATTATCAATTCAGAAGGAAAAATGATTCCTGTTAGAGCAATTGGTGAACAACATGTTATGGAAGATGTAGGATTTATTCCTACTATTAAAGATTACCTTGACAACATGACTCAAGTAAACTGGATGTATAAACCAGGTGAAGGTCGTAAAGTATTGAAAACAATACAAGATGAAAAATCAGATTATGTATTTAAAAAAGAAACTGTAAATTTAGAAAATCATGAGTGAAATTATTAGTATTAAAGACATTATTACATGGTGTGACAAACAAGTTGAAGAAGGAAGATTACTTGAACTTTGCTGGGAAGGTGGAGGAGATTCAGGTTGGGTATTCTTTGAACTAGATGGTGAAAATGCTGATGGAGAAGAAATATCTACATTAGTTGATATGATGTATAATGAACTTGATTATGGTTCTTGGGCAGGTGAATTTTCTGCAAATGGAAGAGCAGAATATAATCCAGAAACAAAATGTTTTGAAGGTATTGATTATTATTCAGAAGATGATTGGGGTACACTTACTTTAGCAGAACCAATTCAAGTATTTATACCAAAATCATTAGGTTTTGATAGTGTTGAATATCAAATTACAGGAGATGAAGACTCTGAATGTTCAGTTGATGTTAGTTTTAACATTATAAATGGATTTATTACTCCAGAATTACGGGAACTTGAAAAAGAAATGATTGAGCATGTTCAAATTAAAGTTACAGAAGCTTTTGATAAAATTGATGTAAACTATTTTAATGAAAATGAACTTATTGAAAGAATTGAAATGAATACAACAAATGATAATGTAATATTTGAAATAAGTTTAGTTAATTATTCAACATATGCAACTTCAGAAAATGGAGTATGCATAGATTTAAAAGAACGATTAGAAAATGAAAACAATGAATAAATTTGAAAGTTATACATTCACAGTAAGGAATGTTACAGGTGTTTCATTAGATGAAGCACTTAAATTATGGAAAACTAGTTATTCTACATTTAACGAATTTCTCAAAAATGTAATTATTTATGAATCACTAGAAGAATTTGGAGATTATGTTGCTACCGTATGGTCAGACATAGAACCAATCGAAGTAAGTGAAGCATTTGAACAAGAAAATGTAGAAAAACGTAGACTTTATTTTGATGTTATTGGAATAGAAAAAGTTTTTCAGCATGCTGAACCAGATTTATTAGACATAAAAGATGTTGTTTTAAATAATAAACGTTGGGACAAAGATGGAAAAGAGTATATACAAACTGGTCTTGACACATATAGATTGTATTCAATTAATGGTGCAAAATTATTTGGTAGTACAATAAATGAATGGCAAAGAAAAAACAGTACAGTATATGCAGTTAAATGTTTTTGTACTACTACAGCTAGAGAGTATTGGTTATATGTGCCAACAGAAATTGGATTAAAAGAATCTGCATTAGAAGCTATTGCATGGACATGTAGAATTGGTATTACAAATCCAAAAGCAATTTATAGACAAGGTGATATATTTATTGTTGAAGCAAATGATGATTCAGAAGTATGTACACCTTATCATTTAGATTATAAAACATATAGTTTATTAATTCAATCTCAAACATAATGTCAAAAGAATTAAAATCCAATAGAATTGTACTAGCATCAGGTGATTTTGCTAATACACATGCAGTTATATCTGACAAAAAAATGACTTATGAACACTTAGAAAATAGTATAATTAAGTTTAATGTTGCAAAAGAAGCAACAATTACACACGAAGAACATGATATAATTAAACTTCCAGCTGGTAACTATTATAAGTTTAACCAAGTAGAGTTTAATCCTTTCAATCAAAAAGTTTCTTTTGTATTTGATTAAATAATTTAAATTTTATAAACCAAGAATTAATGACAGTTCTTGGTTTATAATAATTTAATAAGTAATATTGTAAAAATTAATAAATAAATAATTATGCAAGTTAAAATTAAAAAATTGCACGAAGCTGCAACAATTCCTTCTTACGCAAAACCAGAAGATGCTGGTATGGATTTTACATGTGTTGATTTTGTATTTGATGAATTTGATAACATAGTTTATCATACTGGTCTTGCAATTGAAATTCCTGAAGGTCATGTAGGACTTGTATTTCCTAGAAGTAGTATTTCTAAATATGATTTACACTTACGTAATAGTGTTGGTGTTATTGATTCAGGATACAGAGGTGAAGTATTATTTAAATTTGGATACGTAAAAGAAAATGTATACCAAATTGGTGACAAGATTGGTCAATTAGTAATATTACCTTATCCACAAATAACTTTTGAAGAAGTTGATGAATTATCTTCTACTGATAGAGGTGAAGGTGGTTATGGTTCAACAGGTAATTAATATGAAATTTCATCATATATACAATATAAACAATAGAAAATTTGGTTTTGGTATATTTATAAAAAAAGAATCAATTGTTTCAAAATTTCATTATATGTTTTATGCTCATGTATTTTGGTTTATCATTGGAATAAAATTTGCATTTAAAGATAAATTAAAATAATAGTAATTTATAAATCATAGCGTTATAGTAGAAAGTATTTATTATTAGGCAATAGTAAATCAAATATAGTGTGTTTATATATAGTACTTTAGTAGTATATTTAAAAAATACGATAATGATATATCAATTGCCTAATGGTAAAAGTGTTGAAATGTCAATAGAACAATACTTAAGAATGACTGATGAAGAATTAAAAGGTCTTGTTGCTTACAATCATGGTGAAGAATACAATGATCCTTTTATATTTAGTGTTTTAAAACATGGTCCTTCAACTCCAGATGAAATAGATTTTTCTGATGATGAAGATTTTACTGAGGAAGAACTAGAAGACTTAACAACAATTTTACCCGAAGAAAAGCTGCTTGACGATGATTTTATAGATTACGACAACATAGAACAGTAAATGATCGAAGTAAAAAAAAAGATTTGTCGCAGTTGCGAAACTGAACAAGTTATATGGAAAAACCACAATGGCAATAAATATTGTAGACAATGTTGGTTAAAGGACAACTTGACTCCGCTTCCAAAAAAAATTCCATCACCAATAAAACCAAAATCTGACAAAAAAAGTATACAAGATCAATTGTATACTGTATTGAGAAATAAGTTTTTTCAAGATGATAACAATAAAGCATGTAAAGCAAGATTGCATGAATGCGCAATAGTTGCAACAGATGTTCATCATACCAAAGGTAGACATGAATATCAAAATGATGTGTCTACATGGATTCCACTATGTAGGTCATGCCATAACTGGATTGAAAATAATCCAATAAAAGCAAAAGAATTAAAATTTTCACAAAACAGAATATAAAATGGATAACAGTAAGTTTGTAGGATGCTATGTAATGGGTACAAAAACTCAAGAAGAAGCAACAAAAAGTCAAGGATTATTATTATGGATGCAAGAAAAACCATCTTGGTTTCATAGAAAATACAATTTATTTTGTCTAGGTATTAGATGGGTAAATAAAGAAGATTATAACTACATAAAACTTTTTGAAAAAAAAGAAAAGTTAGAAAAAGAAATTGAAAATACAAAAGTTGAATTTCCAAAACACAAAGTTTACAAAAAGAAAAAAACAAATGAAACAAAATAAACGAGAACAGATTCAAAAAGAAGCATTAAATGCTGTAGAAAATGTTCATCGTTGTGGTTTAGGAATTTCCATGGGGGTTGGTAAAACTTTTATAGGATTACAACATATGTCAAAAGAATTTGACAAAGGAGCTAGAAAGTTTCTAGTAGTTGCACCTAAATTATCAATCTTTCAATCATGGAAAGATGACGCAGAAAAGTTCAACCTTGTACATTTATTAAAACATATTAAGTTTTCAACTTATATATCATTAAAAAATCAAGGTGTAGATTTTGATTGTATTTATCTTGATGAATGTCATAACTTGTTAAACTCACATGATATACATTTAATGTTTTTTGCTGGTAAAATACTTGGATTATCTGGTACTCCACCAAGATTTAAAAATTCAGAAAAAGGTGAAATGGTACAAAAGTATTGTCCAATTGTATATAGTTATTTAACTGATGATGCAATTGATGATAATATACTTAATGATTATCGTATAATAGTGCATTTATTACCATTATCTCGATATAAAACATTTAAAGTTTCTACTAAAAATGGTGGTGGATTTATGACATCTGAACATGACCATTATCAATACTGGACAAATAAAATTGATAAAGAGTTTTCTATCAAGTCAAAACAGATGTTTAGAATAATGCGCATGCAAGGATTGATGCAGTATAAAACTAAAGAAAATCATGTTCAAACGATTCTTGGTGATTTAAATGACAAGTGTATTATATTTTGTAATACTACAGAGCAAGCTGATCGAGTTTGTGACAATAGTTATCATAGTAAAAATCCAAACAGTGATTCAAATCTTGAAAAATTCAAATCTGGAGAAATCATGTGTTTATCTTCTGTACAGCAATTAAATGAAGGTGTCAATATACCAAATTTAAAATATGGTATAATACTTCATGCATATGGTAATGAAAGAAAAAGTAGTCAAAGAATTGGAAGACTTTTAAGATTAAATCCTGATCAACAATCAATTATTCATATTTTGGCATATGAAAATACTGTTGATATTGACTGGGTTACAAGTGCATTAAGTGATTTAGATCAAGAAAAAATTACTTGGAAAATTGTTTAAAAATATAAATTATGCAAAACATAACAGTTAGATTTGTTAAACGAGATGGTGAATTAAAACCTGTAACTACGCAGGATACAACAAAATATTTAGAATTCAGAAAAGATTTAGAAGAAGGACAAATAATTGAATTATATATTACAAAAATAGTTGACGAAGATGATAAAACTTCAGGTCAACTTGCTAAAGTTCATGCTTGTATAAGAGAACTTGCACGAGAAACTGGTAATACATTTGAAGAAATGAAAGAAACAGTAAAAGAAAAAGCAGGACTTGTCGATCCTGCTTCTCACAAATATAAAAGTTTTTCTGAATGTAGTAAAAAAGAATTATCAGATGCTATACAAATGTGTATAGAAATTGGTAACTTTATAGGATACTATTTTTGATCAGTATCTAAAGACTTTTTAATCATTTCTTCATAATCAGATTTAGATACTTTTTTAACTTTACCTTCTGCTTGAGCATTTTTTTGAAACTCCTTTAACAGAATTAACATGGTTTCAAGATTCTGAATCCAAAGTTCTGCAACTGTTCCATTTTTAATTTGTTCAAATGCTGTAGTAATTTCTTCTTGTGATTTACTTTGAAGTATATCTTGATATACAATAGATAAGCGATTAAAAAAACTATAACTAATTTGAACATTGACAATTGCTGTTTGTTCAATTACCTCAAATGTATCAGGTAAAGTTTCTTTGTCAAAAATTTCTTTTTTTGATTTTTTTGTAGATGCCATATAAAAATTTTTAATTAATTAATACACAAATGTATACATAAATGTCAAATATACCAAATAAATTTACTCCTGAAGAGTATGCAAGAAAATTGTATGAAATGCTTAAACCATCTGGTTGGCATGACTTACTTAAAGGATTTTTGTTATCTGAAGATTTTTTTCATATAATAAGAGTTCTTGAGAATTGTGTTGATGAAGGAAACAGGTTTACACCACCATTAAAACAAGTGTTTAATGCATTTATGGAATGTCCATTAAATACTTTAAATGTAATAATGATTGGACAAGATCCATATCCTACAATTGGCGTTGCTGATGGAATTGCTTTTTCATGTGGTAATACTAAAAAACAACAACCTTCGCTAAAATTTATATTTAAAGCAATAAACAAAACTGTTTATTCTGACAAATTAGATATAACAAAACTTGATCCAGATTTAAAACGCTGGTCAAATCAAGGTGTGTTAATGTTAAATACATCATTAACCACAGAAATTGACAAAATAGGTAAACATATACCAATATGGGATCCTTTTATAAAATATCTTATTGACATGCTTAATTCAAGAAATGAAGATTTTGTATGGGTGTTGATTGGTAAACAAGCACAAGAAAATGAAGATCTTATTGACAACATATTAAGAAATACACAAATTCTTAAATGTTCGCATCCAGCATCTGCTGCATACAAAAAAGATGAAGATTGGAATTGTAATGACATATTTAATCAAGTAAATAACACTTTAATTTTTAATAAAAAATCTAAAATTACATGGTAAATACTTTTTTAAATCTTAAAAGTTTATTATATTTGTAATCACTTAATTTAAACTTTATATGTTTGCATCAGCTGGTGAAGAACCAAAAAAAATAGAATGGAAACAGTATGGTGATGTTATGAATGAAGGTTTAAAATATATTCACTCAAGAGCTAGTGGAAATATTAAATCTTTGAAAACTCAATGGAAACAATTTAACAAAATTGGTTTAAATGGTATTGAATGGCAATCATTATATGTAATTGCTGCAAGACCTGGAGTTGGTAAAACTCTTATAGCAGCATCATTAACACGAGAATTACAGAAATTAAATCCTGAACAAGATTTTGCTGTATTGCATTTTCAATTTGAAATGCTTGGAAGAAACATGGCACTACGCGAATTATCAGCAACTAGTGGATTAAATATTAGATATTTACAATCAGCACAAGATGATGGAATGCCTCCATTGACAAGTGCAGATTTTGACAAATTAAAAGATTATGCAAATAAACAACGTGGTAGAAAAGAATATGTAATTGATAATGCACTGACAGTTAATGAAATGCGTAGTGCAATATTCAGTTTTTATAATACTATGAAAAAACCATTTGTAATAACTCTTGATCATACTTTGTTAGTCAAACAAGCAGGTAGTGAAAGTAATAAACAATCTACTTTACAAAATCTTGCAATAATGATGACAGAAATGAAAAACAAATTACCTATTACTTTTATTATATTAACACAATTAAATCGAGAAATTGATGATCCAGAAAGGCAGAAAACTACTGGTAAAGGCGAAGGTCATTACCCTACAGAATCTGATGTTTATGGAAGTGACTTTTTGAATCAATGTGCTGATGTAATGATTGCTTTTAATAGACCAGCAAAATACAACTTAGGGTTTTATGGTCCAAATAAATATATTATTGATGATAAGTTTTTATTAGCAATGCATATATTAAAGAATAGATTTGGTGAAGTTGGCATTCAATGGTACAAAGCAGAATATGCAAAAATGACAATTATTGAAGCACCTACTCCATCTACTAGAATATTAGGAAGTTCAAGTTAAATGTTTAAAAGTTAAATTAATAAAATGTAAAATTAAAATTAGTATGTCAACAACAACAGTAAAGAAAAAACACATTAATGAATTAACTGCTGAGTTTGCAGTTTATTGGGAACCACTGTTTAGCGAAATGGGTATTGAAAATCCATTATTTTTTGCAAAATTATGTTATAATAGTAATGAATTTGGTTCAGTACAAGAAGAAACTTTAAGATTTTATGGTGAACAGATTTCTAAAAATCAAGATGTTTATGTCGAACTATTTGATTGGAATGATAAATCTTATCCAGATGGCAAAAGAACTCTTTATAAGTTCAAAAACAATCTTGATTGGAGAGATAATCCAGAAAACTATGTAGAAGTAACAAGAAAAAAAGATGGATCAATGCTTCCATATCCTTCTTATGCATTTAGACTATCTTCATTAGAAAAAGTAAATCAAACTGAAAGCAAATACATTGCACCAGAATTAAACGCAAAAATTTCAAGTGATATAAACATGGGATTACCCAAGTTTGAAGAACTTGAAGAAAACGTATTTGAAGAATCATACGTAGAAAAAGAGGACAATCATTATGCACAAATGACTATTAGAGATATTTATTGTATTGTACAAAATACTCCAATGTCAAACAAAAAATGGTTAAATAATCTAATTAAAGAAGGTAAAAAATGGCAAGTACAACAGAAGTAAAAGAAGGTTTAGTGTTACCAACAGCAAAAGTTATGTCAGTAACAAAAAGTCCAAAGAATCTAATAATTTTTAGTAAACCAAAAACTGGTAAAACAACATTGTTGTCACAATTACCTGACTGTTTACTTATTGATTTAGAAAGTGGTTCAGATTATGTTGATGCAATGAAAATCAAAGCAAATAATGTAAAAGAATTAATGGATATTGAAGCTGCAATTATAAAAGCTGGTAAACCTTATAAGTACATTGCTTTAGATACCATTACTGCATTAGAAGACATGTGTATACCATATGCTGAACATTTGTATTCTTTATCACCAATGGGTGCTAACTGGAGAACAACTGGTAAAGCAAAGTATGGTAATATATTAAATCTTGCAAATGGTGCAGGGTATCCGTGGTTACGTCAAGCATTTAATGATATGACTGCAAGAATCAAAAATCTTGCTCCACATATTATTTTATTAGGTCACGTAAAAGATACTTTGTTATCTAAAAATGGTAATGATTTTAGTTCGTTGGATCTAAATCTTACAGGTAAATTAAAAGATATTACAACATCAAAATCTGATGCAATTGGATATCTAGTGCGTAAAGGAGACAAAAATATCTTGAGTTTTAAAACACAAGATGATATTCTATGTGGTGCAAGACCAGAACATTTAAGAAATAAAGAAATTGTTATTTCTGAAACTCTTGAAAATGGTACTATTGTAACATATTGGGATCAAATATTTATAGATTAATAAAAAAAGTAAAAAAAGTAACAATTAACAATTAAAATTTAGAAAAAATGGCGTTTAGTTTAAATGATTTCAATCCAGCAGAAGGTAATTATGTATCAAAAATCTTATTACCAGGTACACACAAATGTAGAATTATAGATTTAAAATTAGAAAGACCTCCTTATGACAAGGATCAGTATAATTTAGTATTTGTATTAGAAGGTGAAGAACTTGGTGATGGATTTGAAGGTGTGCAAGTAGATAGAAATAATCCTACAAGAGGAAATTTTAAAGGACAGATTGCTTCTGTAAGAAGTGGTCAATTTGGTTTTAAAGACTGGGTATACAAAGGTAAAAATATCTTAAGAGATGAATCAATTCAAAATTATTTAGGTAGTTTCCTAAAACAAATGGAAATTCTTGAGAAATTTCAATCACTTAAAATTGAATGTTCTACTATTGAAGAATTGGTTGCTGCAATCAAAAGTTTTGTTTGTAAACCAGACTTCTGGATGTATTTTACAATTGGTGGACAAAAATATTACAAAGATGGTTCTGACTTTCCAAACTATTCTTTATATTTACCAAAAAGAGTAGAAGGAAAATATGCTTATGCATTGACTCAAGAAAATCCAAACTTTTTTATGTATAATGAAGCAATTCATATTTATGAGAAAAAAGTTACTGAAGAAACAGCTGAAACTATAAATGAGTTTTCACCAGCTCCTATTGCTGATGATATTTTTAATCCAGCAAATAGCTCACCTGTATTTGAAGATAATGTAAATGACTTACAACTTCCATAGTTATTATTAAATAAATAATAGATTAGGGTAGATGTTATGTCTACCCTTTTTTATTAATATAAAACTTAATGATATGTTTAGTTTAAACAATTATGTTGATAGTATTGATGATATTCCATCTGAATGGATATTAGAATACTATCTTGATTTACCAGAAAAACTTACTGGACAACATGTAAGAATACCAAGTTTATTTAATTCTGCAGATAGGACTCCTTCAATGCATTTTCATTATTTTGGTAATACTAATAGATATGTCTTTAAATGTTTTTCTACAGGAATATCAGGTACACCAACTGCTCTTATGATGAGATTGTGGCAAGTAGATTTTAAAACTGCAAGTCAAACCATAATGAATGATTATAAATCATTTACAAAAGATGGTAAAATGATTGAAAAAAAGAGTTTTGTTGTTTCATCATGGGTATTATCTGATTATTATATTAGAGAATGGACAAAAGATGATGCAAAATACTGGCTTCAATACAATATTGGTAGTAAGTTACTTGAAAAATACAATGTAATTCCTTTGAGAAGTTATACTATGACAAAATATATTGGTGATGTTAAAACTGATGAAGAATTTACTATGGCAACAAAATTTGTTTATGTATATACTACTGTAAACAATGAAATGTATAAAATTTATCAACCAATGAAACGTGATAGAAAGTTCATGAAGTTGCTAGATTATGTGCAAGGATGGGATCAACTAGAAGAAAAAAGATATTTAGTTATTACTTCTTCATTAAAAGATTGCATGTCAATTAAAAGTATTCCTAAATTAGACATTGACGTTATTGCTCCAGATAGTGAGAATACTAAATTATCTGATGAGTTGATTGATTCACTTAAAAATAAATATGAAGCAGTTGTAACCTATATGGATAGTGACACTGCAGGTATAGAAAGTATGCAATATTATTTGCAAAAACATAATATACCATTTTGTTATGTTAGTCTTGAAAAAGATTTTAGTGATATTGTAAAAGTTCACGGAATAAGTAAAGCAGCATACACCTTGATACCTATTTTGGATAAAGCAATTGCAAAATATAAAGAGTTAAATATAGAATATTTTGACAATAGTGATTTAGTTTACTAAATTTGTCAAAAACAACATTATGGAAAACTGGACATTACCTTCAAGTAAGAACAAAGTAATTACAAAAATTGAAGATTTACCGAATCACGAAAACCTTATTGGTTTTGTATACAAAATAACTCACTTAAAGACAGGTAAGTTTTATATTGGCAAAAAAAGTTTGCAGTTTACTAGAAAAACAGCAATAACAAAAAAAGAAAAATTAGAAACTGGTACTAGAAAAAAAACTAAAAAAGTTTCAAAATCTTCAGATTGGTTAACATACTGGGGAAGTTGTAAAGAACTGACTGCAGAAATCAAAATTGAAGGAAAATCAATGTATAAACGTGAAATCATTGAGTTATGTTGTACTAAAAAATACCTAAATTATTGTGAATTTTCACTTCAAATTAAACTAGATGTGTTGTCAAGTAACAGTTATAATGGTAACATATTAGGAAAATATTTCGCAAAAGATTTATTAAACTGTAAGTAATGAAAGGATTACAATTATTTCCCAATATGGGAACAAAAATTCAAAAAGAAGAAGAATTTTATGACAAAAACTTTATGATGTCTTATTCAGGATTGAATAAGTTATTATATAGTCCAAGATTATTTTATTTACACTATGTATTAGGACAAAGAGATGATTCAACAGATAAATTTGCTATTGAAGGTAAATTAATTCATTGTCTATTTCTAAATCCTGATGATTTTGATAAAGAATTTGTATTAAGTGTAAATGACATACCAAGTGATAATCCAAAAGAGGTATTACAACGTTTATTCAATCATTTTAAAGAACTAAATGCATCTGGTGATCCAAGAATTCACTTGGAACATTTTGAACACGCGATTCTTGATATTTTAAAAGATATGAATTTGTATCAATCATTAAAAACTGATGCGCAAAGAATTGAAAAAATTATCAATGAAAAACATGTAAGTTACTGGGAGTATTTAAAAAAAGCTGAAGGTAAAGTTATTGTTGATCCAACTGTATATGAACAATGTTCTGCTGTAGTTGAAGAAATAAAAACAAATGATTATGTCATGAAAGTTATGGGTTATAGACCAGACTTTGAACAAGATCTTAAAGTACAAAATGAAATTGAACTTGCTGCATTTGACAAAAAATATCCATTATTTGGATTAAGAGGATTTGTTGACAATTTAGTTATTGATAACACAAATAAAATAATATTTGTAAATGATTTAAAAAAATCAAGTAAAGATATTGGTTCATTTACTGAATCAATAGAATATTACAGATATTGGATGCAAGCATCTATGTATTATATGTTGGTTTATAATGTTTATTTATCAAAACCACAATATTCTGATTACACATTTGAATTTAGATTCATTGTAATAGATAATTACATGCAAATTGCACCAATTAAAGTTTCTGAAGAAACACTTGAGAAATGGGTTATAAAAACTCAAGAACTATTAGATCAAGCACATTATCATTTTGACACTAGATGCTTTGATTTACCATATCAATTTATAATAAATAAAGAACTTATTTTATGATAACAGACATATATCGTAAATATTTCCAAAAATCTTACAATTTTTTATATCCTTTATTAGGATTTAAAAAGCATATAATAAATAAACCTTCTCAAACATTTATTGAATGGGAAGGAATTTGTGATGTATCTTCACGTAAGTTAATCTGTATTTTTGCTAAACAGCATACAGAAGAATGGATGCGTTTTGAAAAAGATTATTTGATAACACATAGAATGCTTGATTCATGTGTTGAACTTAATGACAATTTTATTGCATATGTATTTGATTTTAATACAATTGCAGATGATTTTGATGCTTTTTGCAATGCAAAGTATTCAAAAATATCACAAAATTCTAAAAAGATTTTAAGTACATATTATGGTGTTCATACACCAGAATGGATTTACATTGAATCTTATTTATATCCAGAAAAGTATTTTAAAATATATGCTGAGATATTAAAAGTAGACATAGAAGATTTAAAATCAGTTGGAGAACTTTGTGAGAAATATGATCTTGACAAAGAAACATGTAAAGTGTTATATCCAGAAGTACAATTATAATAAAAATACTTAAACAAAAATATGATTACAAAAACAAAAAACATGATTGTGTATACTACTGATTTTCATGGAAATGAGACATTTAGAATGTTACCAGCAACTAAAAAATGTCCATTTAATGAAGTTATATATGATCCTGAAACAAATGTCCTTGCTGTAATTGGTAAAGATCAAAAAGTAAAACCTCACATGTTTCCAAAGTTGAATGACACAACAGGTAAACCAATTTTAAATAAATATAAATTATCTGAAAAAGATTCAGAACATGTACAAGAAAGAAAAATGTTAGAAACTTATTATGAATATTATATTGATAATATAGTGGACATAAAAAATTTTATTAATACGTTTGCAATTAATCCAGAGCATCCAATGTTAAGTATAATTGACAAAGATGTAAAATCTATATAAGAAGACAATTCTGGATAATACATATATAAAAAATGTCAATGGAAAAGCGTGATAGAATATTTTGGGTAATGGATTATGAAACAATAGTTAATTGTTTTGTTGCTGTATTTAGAGCATATAATTCTGATGAAACTCACACCTTTGTTATTAACAGAGGTAAAAATGATTTAAGAAAATTTCTTGCTTTTTTAGATAGTAATATTGAACATAATGACTGGCATTTTGGTTATAATAATCTTGCGTTTGATGCTCAGATAACTGAATTCATACTTGAAAACAGAGATGAGTTATTGCGTTTATCATCTGATGATGTTTCTGGTACTATTGCGCAATATGCTGGTGAAATTATTAGAAAATCTAATTCAGGTGAATGGTTAGATTATCCAGAATTTAAACTTACTATTCAATGTGTCGATATATTCAAATTGAATCACTGGGATGGTATGGCAAAAAGATGTTCTTTAAAATGGATACAATTTTCTATGGATTGGTTTAGTGTGGAAGAAATGCCACATCATCATACTGAACCAGTTTTGAATGATGAATCATTAGATTCAATTATTAAGTATTGTATTAATGATGTTAGGTCAACTAAACAAATATTTGTTCTTCGTAATTCAAAAGGAGAACGCGTAATGGCGAGTCAAATAAATTTAAGGTCTGAGTTAAGTAAAACTTATAACTTGAATTTACTTTCAGCAAGTGAGCCAAGAATTAGTAAAGAAATATTTTTACACTTCTTATCTGAAAAGTTGCAAAAAGATAAAAAGGAAATTAGAGTAATGAGAACTGAACGTGATAACGTAGTTGTCAGAAATATTCTACTTCCTATGATTAATTTTAATACGCCAGAATTTACTGGTGTGTTTAACTGGTTCAAAAGTCAAATTGTAAATACTGCAATTGACATTGAACAAATACAAACAAAAGGTCCAAAATACAGAATGATGTATAAAGGAGTTCCTACTGATTATGGTCTAGGTGGTCTTCATGGTTGTATAAAATCTGGTATATATAAAGCAGGTAACGGTAAGAAGATACTTTCTGCAGATGTTACTTCTTTTTATCCAAATCTTGCAATTAAAAATGAATGGTCTCCAGCACATATACCTAAAAAAGACTTTTGTGAATTGTATGAATGGTTTTTTGAAGAAAGAAAAAAATATCCAAAAACTTCTCCTTTGAACTATCTATTTAAAATTATATTAAACTCTACTTATGGATTAAGTAAAAATAAATATTCATTCTTATATGATCCTGAATTTACTTTTAGAATTACTATCAATGGACAATTACAATTATCTATGTTGTATGAAATGATTGCTACTAGAATACCTAATGCGCAACCATTAATGCAAAATACTGATGGTTTAGAATTTCTTGTTGATGAACAAGATGAAAAATTATTTTATGAAATCTGTAAAGAATGGGAAGATTTGACATCTTTACAACTTGAAACAGTAGAATATGACAAAATGATTATTGGCGATGTAAATAATTACATTGCAGTTTATACTGATGGCAAAACAAAGTGCAAAGGTCGCTTTGAATATGAAGAATTGGCACTTCATAAGAATAAATCTCATCTTATTATACCTAAAGCATTATATGCATATTTTATTAAAGGAATTGATCCTCGTGTTTTTCTACAAGAGAATAGAGAAATCTATGATTATTGTGCAGGAGCAAAATTAAAAGGTAATTGGTTCTTTGAAGAAAGAGGTGTAAGTAATGGAGTATATGAAGTTAAAAAACTTCAAAAACTAATTAGATATTATATTTCAAATAACGGAGTTAAATTAATTAAATGCAATCCAGATGGTCGCGAAATTCAACTTGAAAGTGGTAAACATATGCAAACTATTTTTAACAAGTTTGAAGAAAAAGAATGGATTGACTATGATGTAAATGAAAAGTATTATTTAGATAAGATATATGATGAGATTAAAAAAGTAGAACAGTCTTCTACAATATTACCTCAAGATAAAATGAATCAACAATTAAGTATGTTTTAAAATGAAAAGAACAATAAATGGCATGATTGCCTATGGTAAAATGCTTAGTACTGAATTACCAGAAAAAACAAAAACATATACTCCAATTTCTCATACTGATGTTGTCAATCGTGTGAGAACTGAGATAACTGCAGCAGGATATGTTATTACAGGCGAAGATTACAGATGTACACAAGATGGAACTGTAGCAATAGGAAATTTTAAATTAAATTATAAAAGTGATCCAGATATTGAGTTATCTGCAAACTTTATGAATTCATATAATAAACAATATGCTTTTAGATTTTCACTTGGCGGATTAGTAAAAGTATGTATGAACGGTATGATGTTATCAAATTCTAAATTTGGTGCATACAAACGCGTTCACAAAGGTGCTGCAGATATTCTTGCTGCTGGTAAAATATCTGAATTTATTAAAGATTCAGAAGAATATTGGTCTACACTTGTTAAGCATAAAGAAAAATTAAAAGACATACGAATATCTAATTCAGTAATGTATGATATTCTTGGTAAACTGTTTTTTGAAGAACAAATTTTAACTACTATGCAGTTAAACATGATTAAAAAAGAAATGGAAAAACCAAGTTTTAACTATGATGCTCATCCAGGAAGTGCGTGGGTTTTATATAATCATATTTCTCTTGCATTAAAAGATGCACATCCTTCTACTTGGATGGATGATCATATAAAAATGCATCAAATATTCTCTGATGAGTTATTTTTAGAACCTGTTGAAATAGAAGAAACAACTCATGTAGTTGAAGAAGCTAGAACAATAGAAGCACTTTATGCAGAACTTCCATTTTAGTAATTATAAGAGGGGTAGAAATACCCCTTTTTAAATATTATAAATATGAAACTAAACGACCACATGCAAGATGTATTAAATCTTGAAACAAGATTAAAAGTATTAAAAAAGAAAATTGAATTATTAAATAGTGAACCTATGATAGATATTATTCTAAAAGCATTAGTAAAAGTTGCTGGTAAAAAGACAAATTTAGATACTGTAAAATTAACAAAAAGGTATCTTAAAAGATTTTATAATATTGATATTGATTCAAAAGTTGTAAAATCAAGATTATTAAATATAATGAAAGATTTAAAATGATAACATTATATAAATATTGTGACAAGTGTAAAACAGAAAAAAACTTTGATCCTGAAACACTTGAGTGTAAGACATGTAAAACTAAAAATAAATTAATAAAATGACAGAACAAGATTTTGATATTTTAGTGCAACAACGTGTGCAAAAAATACAGCAAACATTAATTGAAAAAGGTAAAGAATATAGAAGAGGAAATGATCCCCTTCATAACTTTAATGTGGCAGCTAGATTAGGTAACACTACTAGAGAAAAAGCTTTATGGGGATTTGCTCTTAAACATTATGTATCTTTTATGGATATGCTTAATGATGTAGAGAAAGGAAGTTTTCCTAAAGAAGAACATATTGATGAAAAAATAGGAGATTTAATTAACTATTTGATTTTATGTGAAGCAAGTCTAAAAGATAGACTATGACATTAGGAGAAAAACTAAGTCCAATATTATCTGAAATAGAAGGTACATTATTAGATAATTATGAAACTAAACCTGGATTTGATGATCAAGGTTTTAGAGCATCAATATATATTTTTCAAAGTGCATTATTAGATAAAATGTGGGAACTTCAAGAAAAAGAAAATATTCAAATTGAAACAAGAGCAGATATGGCACAAAAGTGTGGTGAAGCCATTAGAAATATAATTAAAACTTTTACTAACATAGACACACATAACCTTTATAAATAATATAATATGACATTTAACATAGATTTTGATGGAACTGTAGTAACACATGCATTTCCACATGTAGGTAAAGACATTGGAGCAGTTCCAGTATTGAAGAAATTAACTGATGCAGGTCATGAATTAATCCTATTTACTATGCGTAGTAATAGAAAAGAAGCAACACCTGTGATAGATCCAACTATTCAAAATGTTACAGGTAAATTTTTAACAGATGCTGTAAATTGGTTTAAGGAAAATGATATTCCATTATATGGTATTCAGTCTAATCCAAGTCAACATCAATGGACAACAAGTCCTAAATCATATGCAGAAATTATGATTGATGATAGTGCATTAGGATGTCCATTAAAATTTAACATTGAATTATCTGCAAGACCTTTTGTAGATTGGGAAAAAGTAGAACAATTATTAGTAGAACAAAACATAATATAATGGCAGGTAGAAAACCAAAAAAAATATATGTATATAATGATGACGGATCATATGTATGCATGTTTCTAAATATGATGGAATTTAGAAAAGTTTATTATCCAAAAGATGGAATTTATAAAAGACCGCTTTTTAGACATGAAGAACTTTCTCATGAATATCACTATATGAAAGATTTAAAATTAATTGCAATTACGAATAGATCATTAGGTAGAGATAAAATTAAAAGACTTATTGCAATTCACGATTCTGAGTATTGTAAAAAAGAAGATTATGATGTTGATGCAGAAGCAGTACAAGTATTCAATTTAAAAAATGAATTAATTGCTGAATTTAAAACAGCAAGATTACTTACTAAACTTATGCCACATATAAATCAACCTACTTTATCTAAACATTTAAATACAAATAGTATTAAAACTTATAATGAGTTAGGTTTATATTTTAGATATAAAGAAATAAAAAAATGTTAATAGAAAAACCCCCAGTAATGGGGGTATTTCAACAGAAGAGAAGAGAAAACTAACTAACTAAAAAAGTACAGCTATTACTTTGGAATTCTTTTAATAACTGAATTCATTACTTGTTTTAATTGTGTTGCGTAAGTTGGATCAGTGGCATATCCAGCTTTAGCAATTTCATCAAAAAACTTTGATGGATTATCTTTCACCAATAATGCTTTTGCATATCTTGGATTACGTATAAAAAAATTATTATGATCAGCAAATCCTAATGCAGCAGAAGGATACTTTCTAAACCAGTCCTTTACAGTATATTTAAATTTATTTCCAACTTTTACAATTTTTAATATTGTTGGAAACTTTGCTTTATCTGTAGATAAATATTCAGTTGTAGTAATTAATTGTTCATTACCATTGACACCATCTGTGTCTTTGATACCAAAAAAGTTATTACCAACTGCTTTTGTTCCCCATGCACTTTCAAGAGCACCTTGTGTTAATGGAATCAAATGATGAAATCCTGAACGTTGTTCTTCTTTAAGAGCTTCAGGTAAATATATTTTTACAAATTCTTCAGGTGTCATAATCTATTATTTTAATTTGATTTTCCAATACATTCCAATACCATATAATAATACTCCGTCAGTATCAATACCAACATTTACCTGATAAATATGATCTTGTTTTGTTTTGTATATTAATCCTGATGATAAAACTTTTATATTATTTTTAGTTCCAAATAGATTACCACCAATATATAATTGCTTTATAGGTTCTTCTTGTTTAGTTATTGTGATAGTTTTAGTTACAAAAGGAATTTTATAATTACTTTGATATGTACGTTTTTTTAATTTATTCATCCATACTGTATCAATTACAGTAATAGTACCAATACTATCTATTTTTATTGTGTCTGAATATATTCTTCTAGTTGCATGTTGTTTTAATAAATAATTAAATCTTGCTTTGCATGTATCTATGTTCTCAGAAGTTTGATAAGCTGGTTCATTAGGAGGCAAAACATGCGAAATAGATTTTATAAAAACAGTTTTTACTAATGTGTCATTTTTAACTTTCCATACAGTGTCAACTATTGTTTTAATATCTGGTGGTTTATTAATTACTGGTGTATTTTTACAAGATCTTTGTAATAAAATAATAGCAATTAAAATTGCAATAATAATATAAGTAAAATTATTTTTTATTTGCATTATAATTTGGTTTATGATTTTAATTCATTAATATCATTCTTTACTTCTTTTGCTCTTTTAATAGCATTGCGTAATAACTGCCATATATTTACTTTTAATGCTTCTTCTATGTTTTCTTTAATTGACACACCTTCAATAAAAATCAAAATAACACATGTTAATTTAGTTGCAAAAAATTGAATTGAAATCAAATGATTTAATAATTCATTTAATAAATATTTATCAATCGGGTATAATAAAATTATACAAATTTCATATAATAACATTTTACTTATAATATTTGATAGTATTCTACTTTTAATAGAACGCCATCCATCTTTTTTTACAGACTTAAATATTCCTGTAAATGTATCAAGGATTATAATACCACCTACTCCTAATAAAAGACCTTGAATAGGTGCAAAAAACAAAAGTAGTCCTGTTAAAATGTTAATTATGTAGATCTTCATGATAAAAAAAATAAAAAAAAGTTAGTATTTACTATACAAAGGCTTCATTATTAATATACTAAAAAACTTTACAATAATTATTAAAAAGATACAATTAAATAAAATTATTTTTTTGATCTTTGTAGTCTGCTTTTTTTAAAAAATAATAAATAAATAATCAAAAACATGGAACAAATATTTAAGCAATTTAAAAACATGTTAATAGTACATGACAAATATCAAGGACACGTTTGTGGATATACAGATTCACATATTATCCTTGCTGTAGAAACTAAAGATGATAAAAATTTCTTTAGAAAAATGCAAAACCCTTATATTACAGAAGAATATAAAGATGTAAAGTATAGATATTCTTTTGAAGATGAACGTGAATTAATAAAACAATTTAATAGTGGAAATAAATAATCAAACTACATATTATACTACTGAAGAAATATCAAAAAAATTAGGTATAAACTATAAATCTGTATTAAATAAAATATCAAAGTTAGGTTTAAAAAAACATAAAACTATTGGTCCAAAAGGAAATGCTTTATATACAAAAGAACAATATGCATTATTATGTGGTAAAAAACTAATTCCTAATTTATTACATAATTACAATAAAAAACCTGTAATAGTTACTTATTACATATACGAATCAAAAATGAATAATCCAGAAAATAAACTATGAAAAATTTCTATGATCATCTTGTAAAAAATGAAATAACACCTAATGGGTTATTTATTTTACATTGCATTTACAAAAGTTTTAGTTATGTAAATTATGTTAATACATCAACAGAATTATACAGATTAGAACTATTAAAATTTGTTGTTAAAAAAGATAATGAATTTGGCAAATCATATACTATAACAACAAAAGGTCTTCACTTGTTGAAAGAATCAGAAGACATACTAATTAATAAAAAGAAAATTATTAAAAATGATATTCCTTTTGCAGACTGGGAATCTAAAATTGTTGCATATAATAATTTGTTTCCTAAAGGGAAAAAAGAAGGTTCTTCTGTAAGTTTTAGAACAAATCCTAAAGAGTTATTTGAAAAATTTAAATGGTTTTTTGCTGAATATCCAGATTATGATTGGGAGTTTGTTTTAAAAGCAACAGAAATGTATGTAAAACCTTTTGATGAAACTTCAGATTATCAATATATGCAAACATCTAAATATTTTATTAGAAAAGATGACAAAAATAAAAATACAACATCCACATTAGGTTCAATGTGTTATAATATAGCAGAAGGAAACTTAGATGAAGTTTCTGATGGATATAAATATTTTGGAGATTAATACTATCATTTCCAATAATAGAGAAGGGAGCTATAATGGCTCCCTTTTTCTATTTACCTTGTGCATTGTAAACTTTTAAATAATTTTTACTTCCTTTTAATTTAGAAGATTTACATTTGCTGTGTACACCTGGTCTTTTTACTTTAGGTTTTGGTGTAAATGTTGTACTGTTTGTTTTTGCTGCCATTGTGTTTATATATTAATTGGTTAATTTAAATCTATACCAAATTCCCATCCCAAAAAAGTATGAGAACCATTGCCTTCTACATCCCATATTTCATATTGTGTCCAATCTACAGGTATTTCATTTTCCCATAATATATCTACACAATATTTACCTACTACTAACTCTCCAAGTTTTACAATTGCTTGGTTTGATTCTAATGGAATATCTTGTACTAATAAATCAAAATATTCTTCTGATTGAAATTCATATTTTTTAAAATACATATTATTGAGTTGAAAGTGATAAGCATTGAGCATTTGTTAATGGAAGAGGATATAATGCCATTATTTTTATATTGGTTACAAATTCAGAATTAGATATAAAATTATTCATATTAGTAGTTGTAAAAGTACTATTTGTAATTACTTGTGTTCCATTTATAAAAATGTTTATATATGTTCCATTCCACTTTATTACTATTTTTGAAGATGCTGCATTTAATGTATATAATGTTGAAACAGTTCCTGCTACATATTTTAAAATTAAAGGAAATGTAGCTATAGTATTATTTCCTCTTATTACAAAACAGTTACTTGTATTTATTGTGCTATCTCCAATATATATTCCATTACCTGTTCCTTGTCTAATTAATGATTTAACATCTTTTAAATCTAATAAAAGAGTTCCTCCTAATGATGTAATAAGATTACTTGTATATGGAGTTGGAATTGTTAGAGCATCTATTATTCTTGTAACTAAAGTTGTTGTTGTGGGTATATAAGACGTTGGAAAACTACCTGCTTCTAATTGAGCATTTGTAATACTTCCCGATACTGTACTAATTAAAGATGCAGTTGTAGTGGTAAATGTTATAGATACTAAATTATTAACTCCTGTGCCAACTAACGAACCAATATAAGCTCCCGTAAATGTTATTGTCCCTGTTCCGTAAAGCGAAACTGTGTATGCTGTTGCTGTTACTACAACATTAGTTTGAGTTACAAGAGTTGCTGAATTTAGATATAAATTACTTCTCTGAGGCTCTAATAATAATGTAGGACAGGTATCGCCAATTAAATAATTTGCTCTTGGTACATTAAATCTTGTTGTTGTAGGGAAATATGGTTGTACTGTTGATGTTTGTGTAATTTGTGCACCCCAAACAATAATACTTTTTGTAACATCTCCAAGGTAACTTGGTGTTGCACCACCTGTGGCTGTTGGACTATTGTCCAAAGTTAATCTAGCATATGTAGCAAAAGTTATAAGTGCTGTTCCTGTTACAGAAACTCTCAACCAATTAGAATTTATTATTATTGAAGAATAAGAACCAAAAGAAAAATTAATCCCATCTGCGCCATTTGAACCAACTACTCCTGTACTTGCTATAAAGTTTGCATATAATCTAGTTGCTCCTAATGATATACTAATATTTCTTGTTGAATTTCTATTGACATACACACTAAAATTATATGTTTGTCCTGCAATAATATTAACTGTTCCGGGTGTGCTTAATTGATGTGTTCCTACCGCTGCAGTTTCAAATATTGAATCAGCTGTTAATGTACCATCAGGAGCTACATTAGTATTTGTTGATACAGTTACAAATCCTCCTACTATAGTCCAAGTTGTATTAAATGTTTCAGATTGCGGTAATAAGTTTTGAGAAGGTACTATCTCAACAACTCCTGAACTATTTAATATTGTAGCAGTTGATGCCCTTGTGAATACTATATTTCCTACAGAACTATTAGAAATAACAGCATATAAATTAGATTCTTTATATGAATTTGGTGTAACTACTAATGATGCGTTATATAATAAATCTTTTTTATTCAAATCATCTAACGAACGTTCTAAACAATAGTCTGCTTCATACCAAGCATTTAATGCAGAGGTTCTTATTACAAAACTCTGCATTACACTTCTAACATAATTAGAAGCCATCATCATTGCTCTTCTAAAACTCATTAGGTTCTTTGATTTATTGAATAAATAACTTCTGTAGCATTTATATACGTTATGTATATGTAATTAATTGTATTTATCACATAAGAACTACTACCTGAAAGTTTTTTCATATTAGTAGCAAATGTTGGTGCTGTAGTTGTATTATTATGAATAATTATATTAGTCACTCCTAGTTTTGCATTTGTAGTATTAAAAGTAATGTTACCTGTTTCAGGAGAACTAATAGTACCATAAACTGAATCTGCTACAAAAGATAAAGCAACACCAGTTGTTTGTGGAGTTTGTAAAGGTATTCCACCTAAATTTAACAATGCTGTTGTTGAACTAGATACATCAGATAAATTATTAGATGCTCTTAAAGCTCCAACATCATAACTCCATTTACTTACACCATCAGAAAAAAATCTTCTCATACCAAAAGCAGCACCTATTGTTACTGAAGTGTTCCCTACAATTGTATCTGAACCAGACCTTGCTATTAATATAGAATTTGTTGATGTAACTGTTCCACTATCATCAGCAATTATAATTTCATAACCTGCTGCAACAGTATTTGCTAAAGGTAAGGTTACAGTAACTTGTCCTGTCAAAGTTCCAATTTGTCCTACATAAACATCATCTGATAAAACTAAATAATTTAAATTACTAAAAGTTCTTCTACGTTGTGGTTTTGGTGTATACCCTAATATAGTAGAAAGTGGACTATTTACCCATGCTGTACTATTCCAAAATAATAAATTTCCACTTGCTGGACTTGGAACTGTAACATCTTGTAAATCATCTAACTTTAATGTTGGTACAACAGTCAACGGTACTGGTAAGGTTGTTCTTACTGGACTTGTGCCTCCAAATTGAAAAGAATAAACAGGACTTGATGCATTACTAAGTTTTAATCCATAAAATTTTATAACAATTCTATCTGTTGCCACAAAAAGTCCATTATTAAATAAAGCAGCAGCGTTAAATTCTGTATATATATTACTAGATACAGGTGCAGTATTTGAAGATGTTACTATAAGAGTTTCTGTTCCTTCTGCTGTTCTTTTATATACTTCATAATAAAAAACAGCATCTGCACTTCCTGATACTTTCTTGATATTTCCTATAGTACTCATAGTAAAAATACCAGGATTACCAGTTATAATATTTGATGATGAAATTATACCTCCACAATAAGTTCCTACTGTTGTTGAAGTAAGAGATGGGGTAGTAATATCTACTCCTGGAGCAGGGTTAAAATCAGGGTCTGTTAAACTTGATACTGCTTTTGTATATGAGTTTATTCCACTTGCTACATTTGTTGCATATAAAGTTAAATTTGATGGTAAATCTTCTAATGAAATAAAATGAGTTGTACCATTATCTCCATCATTTATAAGTTGAGAAGTTTTTGTTACTGTAGATGCAGTAACATCATCTAATAATGCAATTGTACCATCTTTATCAGGGTAATGCCATTCTCTACTATCTGTTAATAAAGTTGCATTTAATCTTACATCAAATCCTTGGTATTTAAAGTTTGTTATACCTGCATCTGATGTATAGAATATATTATGTGTCCATAATGGATTTCCTCCTCTTACATGAAACTCATCATTTTCTATATAGATTCTACCATAGTCTCCAATACCATCTCCATTTGGTACAAAGGGATCCCATAACCAAATTTGTCCTGCTTTTAAATCTTGTGTATTTAAATCAACTTCTTGAGTAGCTCCAGTAAATGGTACATATCCTGTTAAATCAACAGATTTTATAACTAATTGATTGTCAGCAATACCATCTTTCCACCACCACTCAACTCCTGCAATGTTTACAGTTAACCCTCTATATCTTAAACCAGTTGCAATACCAGTTGTTTGATTTTTTACAGCAGTTTCATTTGCCCATGGTGATAACCCATTAAAGTATTTATCATCAAGAGGTTTTTGTTGCCCTACCCTTATATTATCTGTTAAATTTATTGCCATGATTAAGAATTTCTAAGTTGCATTTGTGCTGATTCAGTGATTAATCCAGCAGTTACATGTATATTATAATTTATTCCAGACCATAATGATGTTGGTGAATTACATGACAAAACTGTTGCTGATCCAAATACTCCTCCTGGAATTGAACCAGTACTTAAAGCAGTAACATACCATACTGTTTTTGTTGTAGAAGTTTCAGGATAAGCAAATGCTAAATATTCACCAACAGCAGCAAATGTGATAGTTATTGTTCCAGTTGATACACCGACAACTTTTGTTGCACTTCCATTTGCAATTGCTGTTTGCATACTAACAGCAGTAATTGGAGAAGATGATTTATACCAAAAGTAAGGATAAATACCTTGTACTGTTGTTGACTGTGTCGATGATGTTGCACTAGGTAATGGCGTATCATAAGGATTTCCTTTACTATCTATTGGTTGTATGCCAGTTCCATAAGTAACTGTAGCATTAAAAGTATTACCACCTGCTAAAAGAGTTGGCGATATAGATAAAATATTACTACCTTGTGAATTTCCGTTTATTGTGTAACTTGTTGAAGTTCCAGCTCTATATCCTTGTGTAGCATTTGGTTGCCATATACTAGAAACTATATTACCTAATATATCGCCTCTATAAAAATTAAAAGTAAGAGTTAATAAGGCATTACTTCCAATCTCTCTTACACCTGCATTATTTGTTAATGAAAATGTAGGTGCAGTTAAAACAGGATAATATGTTTTATTTAATAATAATGTAACAAATTCTTGTATATCAGTTCCACTAGGAATAACTTGTTGTGCGGCAATACCACCAACTTCTAAATCAGCTGTTATTGGAGCAGTTGTCTCAGAAACTGTAACATCACTTGTTGTAGCAATTGTATATGTACCTTGTGGTTTATTTGGATATTCAAGTGTTATATCATGTAAAATATTATTAGTTTTTAACTTACCATAAAAAGTATTATCTTTTGATAATGATAAATATCCTTCAGAATTTAATGATACTGATTTTGTATTTGCAATATTTGTTATTGTTATTGTATTGTTTGTAACAGCACCATTATCAGTAACACTTTGTAAAGAACCACCACTATATACAGTATTAGAAATTGCATATTGTAATTTTTCTAATGCAATTAATACTGTATCAGATGAAGAAATTATACCAGTAATTGGTGTAAATCCATCTAATGGTCTATCTAAAACTAAATCAGATACAAGTGAACCATCATAAAGTTTAAAATATCCATTTTTTAAATAGAATTTTTTAAACCCTGGATCAACTGAACCAACTGAACCTGTAAAGTTTGTGACATGTAATGGTACAATTATTTTAGACATAACAATTTATATTATATAATAATATACAAAAAATAATTTCAACTATTATTGATTACGTTTCATAATATCAATTCTCCAGTTTGGATCTGCCATATCTCTAAAGTTTTTTATACCAGTTAAATCATAAAAATCTTTCATAAGTTTGGCATCACCTTGTTCATATCCTCCTGCTTTTCTCATATAAAAAGCATTTTTCCATATTTCATGGTAAAACTCACTATCTTGATCAGTAGGTTCTTCACCACTATTAAGTGTATATGCTAATAATGTATTTAACATGTGACCACTTGTTTTTGTAAGCATTTGAAACTCTCTTGCATATGCTGTAAAAGTTGTAAAGTTTTTAATATATTCTGCAGAACCACCTCCAATTGGAAACATAGATGTTGTCTCACCTTGAACACTCCATAATAACCTAACAACATTACCTTCTAAAAATGATAATTCTTTATCATCATCATCTTTTCTTCTTACATACATTAATGCCATCATACCTAATACAGTTGTCAATGCCATCATTAATGCATCGCGTTTTGCTTGATTAACTTTTCTACTGTAAAAATCATTCATTTTACTTTTATTAGTTCTAAACATATGTTTACTTCCTAGTGTCATATGTTTTAAAACTTCTCCTGGACCATAGTATCTTAATGCAGTTGCAAATGCTCGCCAGTATCCTACTGCAACTTCACCAGATTCATAATTTGGTCTTAAGTATCCAAATCTATTTAACATCTGAGGTACAACATATTTTCTAAAGAAAAATACAAGTTTACCAACTACATCTTCTTCAAATGCAGTTTCATCTGCTTTAGCGTAGTTACCTTGTGCTTTACGCATTTCTGAATAGATTGTATGACGTAATCTGTTTTCATCTTCTTGTGTATATTCTACATCTTTTCTTTTAGTAATTATACCATCAGTGTCTTTAATATATACTTCATGACCAGAAATAGTTTCATCAGAACCATCTGCATTTTTTCTATATACTTTTTCACCTGTAGTAGCATCTATATCAAAAGTTTTAAATTTATAATGATTAAGAATTGCATACATCACAGTAACACCAATTTCAGTATCACCTTTATCTTGTAACATATATCCTAATTCTTGTACATTCATTGCTTTAGATAATAATCTTCTTCCAGATGTACCAGTAATTTCATCAACATATTTTAAGTAATCTTTTTGCATTGGATTAAATAATCTATATAACATAGTTGATTTACTTATATCACTTACTTTACCCCAATCACCATAATAGTTTTTTAAAAATCCATTTTCACCTAGTCCATATACTTGACCTTTTGCCCACATGTAATCTTCTTGACTATAATGATCACCTTTTAAACCACCTGCAGCAATAAATGCTTGAACATTACCAGAAACGTAGTTTTTAGTTTGATTTACAACATCAAATCCAATTCTTATAAAACTGGTATATGACATTACATTGTTAACAATCTTTGTAAGTTTTCTATTTAAATAAGTTAATGACTGATCTTGACCATTAATAAACTTTCTTCTTTCAAATTTTAAAATAGAAATAACATTCTCAGTTTCAGCAAGACGTTTATTCATATCAATAGGTCTTCCTTCACTATCAGTTACAACTGCTTTATTCTGAATAGATTTTTTTAAATCTTCAGACATTAACTCAATACCTTTTATTGCAATATCTGCAACAGGTGCAACTTCTTGCATTGCAATATTATAATGTGCTTCTGTTGTCCATTTAATTAAACAACCAATAGCATCTTTAGATTGCATGTTTTCAGGTAGTTGGTCATTAAACCTTTGTCTAATTCTTCCACCATTATCACCAAATGTATTACTGACATCATCTTGAACACCATGTGTTTTCCATGCTTTATCTACATATTGGTCCCATCTATTTTTAGAACCTGCGACAACTCCATCTCTAGAAAAGTTTTGCATAAGTGTAGATGAAAATCCAGGAACTTTGTATCCAATTTTTTTACCATCTGTTTTTGTTTGTAAATCAAAAAATAATGCAGTTAACTTATTATAAAAATCAAATAGTTCTTGGTCACGCATTAAACCAAGATATTTTAAATTAATATTTTCAGTCTTTACAGTCAAAGGATCTATCTTATAAACTTTGTCAGAATCTTGATAAACTCCTTTTGGCATAGGAATACCATCTGGTGATTTTAAAAAATCTGGATTATAAGAACTTTCTTTTAACTTTTTAATTTTATATTTAGGATGTGGCACAGTTTCATTATATTGTGCGGCAACTGAAGGTGCAGGAAGTTTTTGATAATTAAATGATTTTGCAACCATTTTTTTATAAATATCTTCTTCACTATCTAATATATTTTCATAAGCAAATTGATGAAAATCATTATACCAAATTTTAAACTTATCTTCTTCAATTGAAAATTGACCTCCATAAAAAACTACAGTTTTTGAAGCAATATCAATTGCATTTGCATCACCAGATTTTTCTGCTTTTTCTAATTCTATTTGTGCATTTACAAATAGTTTCTTTGCATTATATAAAGATTTAATTTTTCCATCTCTGGTTCTAATGTATGATGCTGTTAATTGTGGTGCAGATATTCTATTAATTTGTTCTTTGATAATAGCATTTTTTTGCAGTTGATCAGGAGTTAAATCAGTTTTACCTTTACCTTCAAAGATTGATTCTAAATGTGCGTCAATTTCTTCAAGTTTAATTATTTCTTCAGACGACACATGTTGAGATTGTAATATACCAGCAACTTTGTGTGGTCTTAATATATCACTACGTTCTTTTATTAAATCAAGAACTGCTTGATCTTGACCAAATAATTCTGCACGTTGTTCATATAAACTAGAAAGTTCTTCATACCATTCTGCTTTAGGTTTTGTAACTGTATTATCTTGATACCATTTTTTTAATAAGTCTGGATGTTCTTGAAACCTTGCAATAGCATTTTTTTCTCTTCTTTCATAAAATGCATGATTTGTATCAAATTCAAAAAGATTATTAAATTCCTCCATGTATGTTGCATAATCTGGATTTATTTTTTTTGCTTTTTCTCTTAATACTCTAATGTCATCTTCTAAATCTTTGAGTCTATCAAAATCATAATCTTCAAGTAATATCTCATTACCTTTACCTACATCATAAGTAATTTGTTGTATTTCAAAATACTTTTCCTGAAGTTCATTTCTAATTTCTTCAGGCATCAATGCTTGTAGTTTATAAAAAGTTTCATTAAATGGTAATGATGAATTTTCTATTAACCATTTAATATATTCTGTATTATATGTTTCTTTTTTTTTACGTTTGTCAAGTAAATTTTGTTTAGCACTTTGATATTCTGGCGTATTAAACTTTTTATTTGCTTCTGCTTCTAAATTACGAAGTTCAGTATTATATTCTTGTAACTTATCACTATGTTCTTTAAATGTGTTTTGATAATCATTACTAGATACTTTAACAAAATTTAAACTTCTTTTAGTTTCTTTTTCACCTGTTGTTTTATTAGTAACAGTATATTCTCTCCATTCAGAAATTTCATCATTTAATTGTTCAACAGTAAATCTTTTTAATAATGAATCTCTTGATTTATCAAATTGAATAGCAACTAAACTATTTTGAATACTATGTATAGCTTTTGCACCAGCATTTTTATACATTTGAACCATTGATGACAAAAATAAATCACTATTGGAAGCAGTTGCAATACCTTTATCTAATAATAATCCTGAAAAAATAGATGTACTATTATAAATATCTTGAGAACCAATATATATTTGTGACTCTGGATCAGTTACAGCTGTTACATATTTTTTTAATGACTCAATATTATATTCTAACCCTGTTGCTGCATATTCTTTCAATCTAATTAACTCTAATTCAGCACGTTGTATATTTTCTAATAACTGATTACCAAGTTCTCCTCCTCCAACTTTATCTTTAATTTTTTGTTTAAAATCTTTTGACATAAATGATATTAAACTTCCTTTTACACTTTGAAATATATTAGCAGCTTTACCTAATTTCATATTAGCAAGTTCTTCTTCTAATTTAGCAATCTTAGGTTCTAATGCTTCACGAGTTTGTTCACTAACTTTATTATATACATATTCACCTGGAGTCATTGCAATTTTAACTAATGCTAATACTGATGCTTCTCTAAAATTTGCTTCAATAGTTAAATGACTCATTTCTAATTCATATAACTTTTGTCTTACAGGACTACTTGGTGAAATATCATTTTCTGGATTTTTCTCAGCGTCATTAATAATACTTTTCAATACATCAATTATGTCATTAAGACCTTTTGATCTTGAAAATGATTCATTTATTTGAGTAACATCTTTATTAGAAAACTCTAATGTACCTTTTCTAAAAGATTGAATTGCTACTTCTGACAAATTAGATATTTTTTTTAAATCTTCTTCAGTTGCAGCTAGTATATTAAAAAAGTTTCTTTCATAACCTAAGTCAGTATCTGAAACTCTATCTATGTATTGTTTAAAAGTAATTAAAGTAGATTTTCTAACATTGAGTAATTCATGTAATTGTTCAGTGTCTTTACCTTGAGATTTTAATTCATTTATTCTATCATAAACTTCTTTGATTTGTTTATCATATTCACTTTTAATTGCATCAATTAACTTTTTGTTTTCATCTTCTGTTGGAGTAAATTCTAAGTTTTGAAAATTCTTTTTTAATTCATCTTCAATTTCTTTATCACCAATAGGAATTTCTATGTCAATTGCATCTCTATATTCATTAATCCTCTCTGTTGTTCTGAATGGATCAGTTTTCCAATATCCATTATCTCCAGGAACAGATGCATGTGTAGCATAATCCCAGTAATTATTACCTTGAAATATATGCAATACATCACCTAAGAATTTATTATTTGCATCTGTTTGATACATTAATGCAACAATTTTAGAATCTTCTGCTACTAGACCTATTTGACCTAGCATGTTTTCATATGCTTTTAATTGTAAAGTCCAGTTATCATATGCTGTCCTACTTAAGTTTACTTTTTTAAGTGAATCAGCCATACCTGGTTTATCTTTTACAACATATTGGGTTGATGCAAGATTGACAAATGCTCTATCTTTATCAATTACCTGTTGATTAAAAGCATTATTGTACACCATGTTGTGTACTTTTTTTGTTTTAAAATCAAATACTTTTACTTTACCAGTATTACTAATTAAAAGTAAATCTAATCTACCTACAATAAAATTACCATGAGTATCTTTTCCAGCAAGTGTAATCTCTGGCAATATTAAATAACCTTCATCTTTATTTATTGACACATGTTTTGCAACACGTTGTGCCATATCAAATATCTTTTCTTTAGATAACTCTTCTATGTAAAATGGATTTTTTTCTAAATATTTTTCATATGTTTTGTTGAAAAATTCTTCAGATAATATTGCATCAATAGACTCACTTTTTTTCAATGCTTCTATTTGTGCTTTTTCTAAAACATCATGCATAAATGTACCAAACAATTTAAATGCTTCATATTTAGTTTGATCACCTTTAAAATCAGATGAACCAATAAATGAAGTTACTGAATATGAAGGTAATGTATTTTTACCTGCATCTCTTAAATCAATATTTTTTTGCAGAAATTCTTGATATTCTTGATTGTTTTTGACAAGTTTTGATATTGCAGCACGTTGTGAATCATTAGCAAATATACTTATGTTTTGTAAAACTACATATTGGTCTTTTGTTCTTTCTAATTTGAAATGATCAGAATGACGAACATGTCGTTCATCATTTTCTTCTATTTTCATATTAGCAATAAGAACTTTTGCTTCATCAACAGATGGTATAACATCTTCGTTTAATGTGCAAGCAGTTCTTGCAAGTGCTTCATTACCATTAAATGCAGCAACTAATTCTTTAAATAACGGATCATTAATATTTATGCAATTTGTCATGTCTTATAAACATTTAAGTTTTTCAATAATTTCATTGTTTGTCATTCCAGTAGTTTTCAGATTAGCAGCATATGCAGCAAACTCAGTAGAGTAAGCATCAAATAATTTACCAGTAGCACTCTGATCATAAAAATGTTTTACCATATCAAAGGTAACATTAATATTTTGAATATCAAGTTCTAATTTTGAAAGTGGTTCTGCGTTACCAATTCCTGCTAAATCAAGTATTGCTTTTCTATCACCATTATTTTCTTGCCATTGCATTATTTTACCAGAAGTTACTGATGTAATTGTACCATTAGATAATGACACTACATATTTTGCATCTTTATGTGTTACAACAACACCTCTACCTATTTTTACATCAAGATTTGCAAGAATTTTATTTCTATCTATACTATCTGTTTTAAATACCTCCACATTTTTAGAATTAAAAATATTACCATCTTTAATTGTATATGTTTGAGTTTCTTTACCTTGTGGAGTATATGTAACAGTATCTACAAATTCTTTTTTGTTTTCACTTATTGCAACATTAATTGGTGATGCTTGTTTAACAGAATAGTCTTCAAACATATCTGCAGTTAAACCTTCACTCATTGCTTCTCCAAGATCAAATTCTTTTACAACAGGTAATTTAATTTTTCTATTTATCAAATCAGTATAACGTTTTAATTCACTTGTATTATATCCTATTGGATTAATAGTTCCACTTGTAAGTTCTTTTGGTAATGCAACATATTTTGCAGCATTACCTACTGTTTTATATTCACCAACACCTGCAATAGAATCAATAATAGATTTACCAAAACTTTTGTTATCTATTTCATTATCAATACCTTGTAATAAATAAGTAGTTGCACCAATTTTTAAAAGCAATGGAAACTTGTATTTATTTTTATCATCTTTGTCTTTAAGTATGTTTAATTTTTTACCAATTTCAATAGCAACATCATTAGACATTTCAGGCATTGCATCTGCACCTTTCATATTAATAGTAATTTCTTCTAATGGTACAGCACCTAATTTATCAGATAAAGTAAAACTTTTTCCAGATTTTAAAATATTTAATCCAAGTATATTTCCAACAACTTTATTTGCAATTTCAACTCTTTCTTTAGAATCAGTTGTGCTAAACTTGAGTTTTTTCATTATACCAGATTCAAAACCTTCTGCTTCACTAAATGATATTTTAGATACTTGTTTGATTTTTTTATTACCAACTTCTTTAGATGCATTAAACGCCATTAACACAAATAGTTCATCAAATAATTTATATACATCTTCATTTGTTTTAGTTTCATCAGAACTAATATATTCTCTAAGTACATTAACAAGTTCTTTTTTATTACCTTTTGTATTTTCAATTGCAGTAATAAACTCAGTTATGTTTTCAGATATAGGTATTTGAAGTTCAGATGGTAAATATTGCAAGAATGAACCAGATTTATATTGCAAACCTGTTATTGCTAATTCATGATAAAATAGTTCTTTCATAAATAAAGTTTCATCTCTGTATAAATTATTTGCATCATCAACTATATCATTTGCTAAATCACCAGCAATTTTTGCTTTACTAACCATTTGCAAAGTTTTCTCAGTAACTGGTTTATTATTTTCATTTAATATAACTGTTTTATTATTAGCAGGTTTTAAATATTGTAAAAATTTATTTTTAGGATGTTTGTTTTTTAATGCATCCAATTTTTCTTCTAAAGTATTATTAAATAAATAATCTGCTGTAAACACTTCTTTAAGTTGTGCATTATCCAAATCAAAATTTGCTTGTGCAATTGGATCTGTACCTACACTATTTTTATGTTGATTCATTTGATATTTACGTATACCAATAAAACTTGTAATAGTTCTTGCAATATTTGACGGATCAGTAAATACAGTGCCAAATGTATTTGCAATTGGTTTAAAAAAAGATGTTCTTTCTAAAAATATTACCGATTGTTCATTTAAATCATCAATTGCTTTTTTTAATGGAACCCATACTTGTTTATTTGTAAATAATTTATCAGTTGATTCAGCAGTAAATATAGATGTACCATCTTTAAGTTCATTTATGTTTTTCATTAATTTATCAAACGATACTAATGAAGGATTAAGTTTTTTATACAAGTCTACTATAGAACCAGCATTTCTTAAACTCCATGCTTGTTGCGATTGTTCTTTGTATAATTGTAATAATATAAGTTTTTGTGCTTCACTTGACAATTCAGTTTTTACATCTCCTACAACAGAACTAACATCAAATCCAATTTCATTAACTGTTAATGTATTATTTTGAAGTTTATATTCATCAAGTTTATTTGCAGCAAAATCAATCATCAAATGTTGTTTGTTAATTTGAATTTTAAATACATGTGACTCTGGTGTGATTAAGTTTGCATCGACAAGTTCTTTAAGTAATACTCTACCTCCATTATCTTCAACAAAAGATTTCATAACATTGGAAAGTTCATTATTTAAAAACTTGTATTCACTTGATGTAGAATCACTAATTGCAAAACGTGATGCTTGAATATTATATATTGCTTTTTTAATTTCAGGAATAAAGTTAAAACCAAATGCAAATGCTGGATCTAATCCTACTCCAATCATTGCAAGAGTAATACCAGCATTAACTTCATTCATTTGCAATGCAGCAGGGATAGGTTTTTTCATTCCATCTGCAAACATACCAAGTATATTACCATTGATTTCAATTACACGATCACCATTAACATTTATAGAACCAAATTTTGAAAATAAATTATCTATTTCTTTTTTGTTTCCTAAATTATCTACTTTATTACTTTTATATTTCCATATAATATTATCACCATTTAATTCTAATCCATATTGACTAGCAAGTGCTAAAAACTTTTGTAATGATGCAGTAATACCAATACCATCTTTATATGAAGAACCTAATGATTTAGAATTTACAAGAGAAGTAATAGTATTTGGATCTGTTTTAATTCCAAAATTATCTAAATCAATACCAAAAGCTTTTGCAATAGCAGCAAATGCTTCAACAGAAGATCTTTCATGTATATATAAATTCTTAAATACAGACTCATTAGACAGTATATCTATTTTTGCTTTTAAGTTTTTATTTTGATGTATTGGCAATACAGATAAATGATTTACAATATTTTTATCAAAATTCTTTTGATCAACTGGTAAACCATATTTCTCAAAAACTTGTAATGCTGCTTCAACACGTAATGCACCTTTTACAAATTTTTGTAACCAAAATTTATCTTCTAATTTAACTTTTACATCGTAATCTATTTTACCAAATATTTCTTTATTTTTCTTTGCAGTATAATCAGATGAATCAATTTCATTGTCTTCTTTTGCTTGAATAAATGCTTGTTTAGCAATTTCTTTAGAATCTCTTAATTGATCAATTTCATTTGATAATAAATTATCATCAGTATTTACATTTTTAAAATAATCATTTTGTTTTATATACAAGTAATCAGCTTCATTAAAACCTAATCCATACATGATCTCAAGTGTATTTGCACTTGGTTCAAATGATTTTGAATTTATAATTTCTTTTCTTTTTGCTTTTACTAATGGTTTTAAATCTTCATCTTCCATTTTATAATGTAAAAACTCAATAAACTTTCCTTTATCAGAAGATGCGTATGAGTCATATTCACCAAATTTATTATAGTTTCCAATTACATTTACATAGTGTGCGTATGTTTGACCATATAATGAATCAATATCAAAATCAGAACCAGAAAGTAAATGAATAAATTGTGGTACTACAATTGTATTTAAGTTAGAACTATCTACATAATCAACTACTTTTAAAGCAATCATTGAACGTTTATCTTCAGTTGGTATACGAAGAGCAAACATCTCTGTTAAGTTGTCTAAATAGAATTTTTCATGTTGTTCATTTTTAAAGAATTGTTTTGGTAAAATACATTCAACTAAATATCTTTTATTAATAACTTCTCCTGCATCATTATATATATTTTCAATATGAACAGTAAGTGGTCTATCTTTTACATTTGGATATGCATCTGGATTATTTTGATATTCTTCAGTTGTAATAACATTACCATACTCATCTTCTAATACATTGTATCCAAATGAAGACACATGAATATTTTTAAATCCTGAACCTCTTTCATCTGTTACATGTTTACTATATAATGAAAAGAAATAATACTCTAGCATGCTTCTTATTCCAGGTAAGTTAGCATTGTGAACAGGTTTACCAGAATTATCAACACTAAATAATTTTAACATTGACTCAGGTGCATTTTGTGACTCAAGATTTTCTCTAATTAAATTAAAGATTTTACCTAATTCAAAGTTCTCACCTTTTCTTAAAAAATGTTTAAGAGATTGCAAATTAGAATCTGCAATATCAAATAAAGATTCTTGATACTTAACAAGTACATTACCAATATCATTCATTGCTTTTCTTTCAGTAGATGACATAGTTGTACCTGCTGCTTCATGTCTTTTATTAGCAAGTTCTTCTATATGTTGTAAATCTGCAGCAATTAATATTTTTCCTTGTACAGAAAATCTTGCTGTATCGTGAACACCAGAAGTTTCTACTTGAAGATATTTATCTTCATTGTTTACTTCAATAGAAGATAAATTTAACGGAAGATAATCACCATTATTTTCATGTGCAAAATAATCAACAGGAAGCATTGTAGCATTTTTAGATGCAGTTGTATCCATTAATTGATCAACATTATGATATTCCATAGAGTTTAACATATTATGTAGTTTAACTCTATGTTTTAATGGTTTATAAAACTTATGAATATCAGTATACGTATTTTGAATATATTTTTCTAAATCTGCAATAGCAGAATCTAAATCATTTGATTTTGTATCTTTATTAATTTTAGAATATTCTTGTATTTCTTTTCTTGTTGCATAAATAGTTGTATAATATGAATGTAATTGTTCATATACTTGTTCTTTTGTTGAACCTGCAGGTATAATTAATCTACTTACATAATTTCTATCAATATATATTTCAGATAATTTGTGATATATATTACGAGAAGCAGTAACAGTTTTCTTTGGATTATTTACAATTTTGTTTTTCTCCATATTGCGTACTTCTTCTTCAGTCAATTTACGATAATGTTTTGCAATAATAGATTTTAATATCTTAGGAGTAAGTCTTCCTAAAGAATCATTCATATCTGCTTGATGAAATAATGAAGATATACTTTGTCCATCAAATATTTCATAAATGTCACTATCATTTGCATTATAATTTTCATATATGTATTTTTTTATCGATGGGTCAGTTATTTTAAAATCACTTAAAACTTCTGATGCTGAATAATAAGGACCATATTCTGGATATTCATTATTAACATAACCTTCAATTGTATTTAAATATGCAACTCTGTGAAATCCTTCTTTCATTGTACTACCAGTTGCAAGAAACTTTTTGTTACGTTTAGTTGCATCAATTCCATCTTTTACATTTAATGCTCTATCACCAGTAAAAATTTCATTTGTATTTAAAGAGTTATACCAGTTATTAAAAAAATGATCTGCAAGTAATCCTTCAATATTTGCTTTTTGTTCTTTATCACCTCTAAAATTATAATTTTCTTTAGTTTTTGCATAAACATTAGAAAGACTCATAGGAGTTTCATAATCTATTTTTAATGTGTCTGCAATTAAATTTGAAGTTAAATATTTAATACTAGGTTGTTTAGTTTCTGTAACAACAGCATTACCATTTTCCAATATAACTGCACCAGTAGTTGTGTCTTTTTTAATTGCTTTAACAGTTTCTTCGTGTTCTTTTACAACACCTAAATCTTTTAATTTATCAATATAAATGTTTAATTCTTTTTGTGCATAGTTATTTAAACCATCACGTAGTTCAGATAAAATATTTTCATCTAAGTCTTCAAAGTTTACAGTGTTATCTTTTGCTAATTGAATTAAACTATTTGTAAATAATTCATTTTCAGGTGCTGAAAAAAAGTATGGTAACACATTAAAATTATATGCTCTAAATTCTTTATTATTTTTAGATTCTACAATAGCTTTTGTTTTATCTGTTTTGTCTAATATAGCATTGTAGTTTGGAACAAGTTTATTAGAAGTACCATTATCATAATTAGTTTTGCTTTCAGTTCTTCTATTCCATTCTTTTTTAATTCTATTAAACTCTTGTTTTACTTTTGCCTCAAGATCATCTACAATTTTATAATGATTGTTACTATTTTTTACAATACCTTTAGTATCAGCATATTGTTGATATAATGCTGTGATTAAAAAGTTAGTTTGTGATGCTTCTAATGTATCAAAAGAACGCATGTATGTTTGTATAGTAGTCTTTGGTGTAGTTACATTACCATCTTCATCTATAATAGTTTCAGTTGATGATATATTACTTCTTTGTAAAAAAGACAATATACTCATAATATGAAGTGATTGGTCATCTAATTTACCAAAAGTTTTACCATCTTTATATGTTTGATTATTAAACTGTGCAATACCACCAAATAAAGATACACTCATGTTATCCATTAATAACTTTGCAACTTTTGCTTGTTTAGTATTTGAACCTTTTAATAAATCACTAAATAACGGATTATCAGAATAAAATGATTCTAAAAAGTCATTGTAGTATCGATCTTTTTTAAATGTGTCAAGTAAACCCTCTTGTCTAATTGACTGAGCAATTGTATGCAAAGGAGTATATTTAGTATATCTGTATACTGGTTTACCAGCAGCATTTCTAAATACACTTGGTAAATCAGTTGCATCATACTTGATAATATATTTTGTAAATTTATTAGTTATACTAAAAAATCTATTTAATGTTTTATTTTTATCATCAAGCATTTTACCAAAATTATTTGATGATATAGATTCATCAATTACAGTTTTATAAATTGCTTTAATATCTCTAAAATAATCTTTTTGTAAATAGTCACCTTCAAGAATTAATGATCTATTTGTATCATAATGATCTAATGTATTTTTATTTACATTAGTTAATGCATTATTATTATTATTTATTTTATCAATTGCTAATAATGACATTTTAATTAATGATTTTGGTAATGTCATACCTACATCATTAAATGCATTATATAAATCAAATGTTAATGTTTCTAATGTATCATTTGCTAATTTACTACTACCCATTAAAACAGGAGTATCAATAATTTTAGTTGATAAATCAATTAATCTTTTTGCTGCAATTAAATAATCTTCATCAGTATGTTTTTTTGCATGTGTAGTAATCATTGAAGATATTAAATTACGTCTTTTATTTACTATATCTGCTTGCATTACTCTATCAGATAATGTAAAACTAGAAATATTATTTCCTTCTTCTTCAAATGTACCTGTTGTCAAAGTAACATAACTCATTATATAATTTGTTTCTGTACCATGAAGTACATCTTTAAACATATTATATAATTCTTTATTAGTTGCAGGATTACCATTTTCATCCATATCTGTATATGAATGAATTTTATCATAAATTGCTTGTAAATCACCAGCAGCTTCAAAGTTACCATCTTCGCGATAAGTATTTGCTGTTACTCTAATATGATTAATTATTTGATCAACTTTTACATCAGAAGTAATTTTAAGCAATGTACCAAATATAGACTCGCCATTTATAACTCTTGGCACTGTTATACCAGTTTTTGCATCCTTTTTATTATAATCAACAATAGCAAGAAATCTTCTTACTTGTCTTGGTGCAGAATCTAATCTGTTATGCTGACCAAATTCTTCTTCAGTATTTACATCATCAGATAATTCTTCATCATTTTCAGCATCATCATTAACTTGTGATTTAAATTCATTTGCACCAGATAATTCTTTTGCTAATGTATCTTTACTTATCGTATTTCCCACACCATCTAACATGGAATACAATTCTCTTGTTTTTTCTTTAACAAGTTTTTTAAGTACTTCTAATGATTCTTGACCTAGCTCATTATCTAAAGATTTATCTTTATATTGTTTGATTTTATTTGGTAATATTTTTTTATCAAATTTAGAAATACCAGATACATTTACATCATAAATAGTTTCACCTAATGTTCTTGCACCAAGCATAAATCTATAATTAGAATATAAATTACCAAATTCTTTTACAATTTCATCTCTTGTAAATTTTTTATTTTCTTTATTATTAATTATTTGATCTAAATTATAAACCTGCTTTAAAATAAGATGTCTTGAATTTTCAAATTTTTCATCAAAAGTTTTACCTGATGTATCTTCAATAACATATTTAGATACCATGTAAACTAACTGATTTTGTTCATCTTTTTGTAATGTTGATTGTCTTTGACTTACACCAGATATATTTTTATTATTTGGTTCAATTAATTTTAATCCAGGAATTAATGCATATGCTGTTTGTCCCTCATAAATTTCTGATTGAATTTGAACTTTTGAATATGCACCTTTTTGAATATTTTTATAAGTACTATCAATAACATTTCCATGTTTAATAAACATGTCAATTAATTTTTTTAATAATGAATATAGTTGTTCAAGTAAACCTTTTGGTTTTGTGTTTTTAATCATATGATTTTGAAAACCATCAGCAAGAATTTCTTCTGCTTGTAGTTCTTTCATTTTTTCATAATCATAAATATAGTTTCTTTCACTTGCAAATGCTTTTAATGCAGATTCAGTAAATAACTTATTATTTTTTACATTTGATGTTACCTGTTCAATTAATTTAGATTGTTGTTCTGGAGTCATTAGGTAACGAAATACACCATGAAATGCTTCATGATACACAACACCTTTAGAAAGTATTTCATTATTTAAATGAATTACTCTATCTTTAAATAAACCAAGTACATTACCATCAATTTTAGACAAGTCTATTATAGTAGATAATTCTTCTTGACTAATTTCAAATTGAGGTAAATTATTTTGTAACCACTGAACTGCATTTTCTCTTTCTGCTTGAGTTTCAGTTTGAACAGCACCATTACTAATTGAAAATAAATCTATTTCTGGAATATCATCTGACAAATCTGTTTCTTCTTCAGCAATAGTTTCTTTACCAAACATTTGTTCATACAATGTTGGTTTAGATACTGAAATATTTTCTATTGGATGTTCTGTTGTTTCAGCAAGAGGTACATTAGCAATTTTTGTAACCGTATTAACAGGAGATTTAGATGTAATAACTAATTTCTTTTGTGGCACATCGTGTAATTCTAAACTACTTGCACTTTTTATATAATCTTTTTTTGCTTGAGATTCATTTTTATCAGCAAAAATAATACGTGGTATTTCTTTACCATCTTCTTTTATATCAAGAATTAAGTGTTTTGGATTTGGGTAATCTCTATTAAAATTTTCTATAAATCCTGGATATAATGCACCAACTTTAAGCATTTTTTCTATTACTTTTTCATTAAGTAATTTAGAAAAATTATTTTGTTGTGTTTCTATTGCATCTATTAAATTGACAACATTCTCAGAAGGTTTATTATCTTTTGAAAGTTGATTAAGTAATGAGTAAAATTTAGTTACATCTTTTAATTTATTTAAATCTAATTTAGAAAATATAATATTTTCTGCAACAACTTTAGATATTAAATCTTTAGTCTTTGCATTGTCTTTAATTAAATCTTTTTCATTTTCAGCAAGTGAAAAATTAAATGCAGATTTAGCACCAGGTAATTTTGATATAAATCCATATTTACTACCTTCTTTAATATTTGAAGGTCTGATTTCTATTTGTAAATTACCTTTTTGATCTACTGTAAAATTTGTAAAAAGTTCAACTTTTCCTGAAATAGAAGAAAAGTTTGCAAATTTAAATTGCTGTTTATTAAAAGTTCTTAATTGACTTGATTTATCTGGTGCAGTTAATACATTAGTTAATGTATTTAAAAATGTAGCAAAACCTTGTGTTTGTTCTAAGAAATAAACTGGTTTGACAATTTTATAACCATATGTTTTATTATTATTAAATCTAATAATTATATGATTTTGATTTTCATAAAATTTACCACCAAATACTTTTTCTTTTATATAATTATCATTCATTTTTATAGATGAATCAAAATGATTATCTAAATATTCTTGTTGTGTTACAGTATCAATTTCTTCTCCTTCAGCATTTATTATTTTAATTCTTTCATTACCATCTAATAAATTTACTAATTGAAATTTATTTTGTTCATCTTTTGGTTTATAATTTCCAGATGCATCTTTATAATCATTAAATTTAGTAAACATAAAAACAAGATTTCTTTCTTCTTCTTTTATAGTTTTTCCAAATGTATCAACAGTAACAATAGTTAACTTTCTTGATAAAGATTTATCAGTATCAATTAGATCTGCTAAATTTTGAATTATAGTGTCACCAACTCTTTGAGAATTAATACTATATTGTGAAAAGAATTGTTCTGATACATCAACTGATGATGTTTCATCATTAAATTTATCAGATAAAAAAGTATTTAAATTTTCTTTAAATATATTATGTAAATTATAAGTATTCTTTAATGTTTCTAAATCATTTCGTGTTAACTCAGTAACACCTTCACTAGTTCTTTTAATAGAATGTTCTTTTACCATTTCTAAATGAACTGGATTTGTAAAATCTATTTGCTGTGTTGTATTGTTACTATTTAAAAAAACATAGTTATCTAATGGATACAAATAAAACTTTTCACCAGATCCAATAATTTCACCCACAAGTACAAATTTACTTTCAGATTGTTTTGGTCTAGCAACTGTTATAACAGTTCCATTAGGAGTAGATTTTAAATAGTTAACTTGAGTTTCATTTTCAAAAGTTTCATAAGTTCTATTTGCTAAACCTTTATATTTTGGATCATTTGCAATATCATGTATTCTTTGTAATCTTTCATCACCAACAGTGCTAATCTTTACTGCATGTACTTTAATACCAGCAGTAACAGCATCACCCATTTTTTTAAGTTTTGCAATTATTGCTTCTCTTTTAAATACTTCATTTTCAAGAGGTTTAATTTTAAAGTTAGATAATATTGTATCTTCAAAAAATTCTTGTTTGCCATTATTACTATTAGAATAATCATCATTACGCGCATCTTTACTTGCAATAAAATTTTCTTCTGCAAGTCTTTGTTCATTACCTAGTTCATCAATAATATATAAACCATCAGGTCTTGGTACTGCTTCAATCATTTGACCATTGACAAGAGTAACAAGTTGATTATTTAGTTCAGCAAGATCAGCAATATCACGTAAAGAAATAAATGGAGAAATTTTAGTTAATGATGATATAGTTGCATCAACAGATTTTAATAATAAATCTTTATAAGCATCTGATGTATTTAATTCACGTAATATAGATTTTAATTGTGCAGATACATTGTCTATATGACCTTGTCTTATTGTCTCATCATCAAATGCAATTGTATTAAAATAATTTTTAATTGCTGTTAATACACCATTTGTACCAGTTAAATCATTAGGAGTAACAACTGTCTTTGAAGACAAATCATTAATCATTTTTTCAATAGATTCAATTTTTACTTTTGGAGTTTTTTTAACTTTATATAAGTCAGATACAATTGAAACAAATTCATCAGTATCTTCTAATAATATCTGAGCATCAACAATTTTATTTGCCTTTCCTATTGTATAAAAACTTTTATCTAAACCATGAAGACCTATATAAATTTCAGCAATAGAAAATAAAGAAAGTGATTTTTCATAATTAGAAAGACCACTTTTTAAAATAAACTCTGCAGTTTTGTCAAAGTTTTTATATTCACTTGGATTTAATTTAATTAGATTTTTTACAACTGAAATGTACTTCTCAGTTGATAATTCACATTTTGCCATAAGAATGATTTTTTAAATTACTTGAAACAAGCAACTGCATCTTTTAATTGTTCGATAATAGAAGATTCTGTTACAATACCTTCCTTTACAAATTTACTAATTTCTTTTGAACTTTCTTCTGTTTTTGTTTTAAAATCATTTAGTTCAGAATTTAGTAACTCAATTGCAGCAAGTTTAACAGATAATACATTAGGTACATTAACTACATCAAACAGATCAGATTGTGTTTCAGTAACAGGTTTTTCTATAGATACTTTTTTATTTTTGTATTTAATTCCTTTACCAGTTATAACTGATTCACGTATTCCATCAAGACTATTTTTACCATCAATAGTACTATAAAATTCTTTAAGTGTTTTAAATTCAGTACCTTTTTTAGTATTATATAATTTCATTGCACGATTACCACGTGATTGCATGTTTTGATACATTAAAGTTGATGGTTCACCACCAAACATTTTTATACCTTCATCAACATACTTGTTAATAAAATCAATATTTTCTCTTGTTAATGTTGCACTAGTAGCAATTTCATTTGCTTTTTCTTCTGTTGGTACAGTTTCTACAATATTATCAGAACTATCTTTTACATCAAATCCTTCTACATTATTTGGTTCAACAACAAATTGACCTATACTATTTAAATATGCAGTAATTTGGTCTGTATCATCTTGACCTGTAAATTCTTCATCAGTTACTGATGATGAAACAGCAGGTGTAACTGGTGTTATTACTTCAGGTTTTATTGTTTCTGGTGTTACTTCTTCTGGTGTAGAAACTATTGGTGCTGCTTCTGGTGTATTTGTTGTAGGTGTTGTATTTGAAAATTTATTTATTTCAGCAAGTATTAATGCTCTTTCAGCAAGTAATTGATTTAATTCTTCTTGAGTACCATCAGTTTCAACAGCAAAAGAATAGTCTTCTATATTAGCATCTAGTTTGTGTTTTAATTCCTTTTCAGATAATCCTGCATATTCTTGACCAGGTGTTGTTTCAGTTACTACATGTATAGGTGCAACAGAAGTATTTGTTTCTGCTTGTGCAGCAGCAACAGCTTCTTCTTCAGTGTTATATCCTTCATTAATAACTTCACCTCCAGGTGCAAGAACTCCCCATTTACCATCTTGATCAACAAATGTGTTTGGTACATTTTCTTGTGCATTAGGTAAGTTTTGTTTTGCTATTGCAACTTTGTTTTCTATTTCTTCTTTAAACTTTTCTGAATTAATAATTTTTAATTCATTTGGTCCAAGTTCTGCTTCTCCTCTTGCAATTTTATCTATAAGTAATTGTTCTCTAATAGTTTCTATTTTACCAGTAGCAACTATTGCATCATATTCCTCATTAGTAATATCATTTTCATATTCTGATGGAGCATATCTTTTAGTTAATTCAGTAAATTTTGCAGTAATATCTTTTTGTAAATTATCAATTAACTTTCGTGTATATTCTGCATTATTAATTCCAAGATTTGGATCTAAAGATACAGTAATTAAATTTTTATAATTTTCATTTTGATAAACTGCTTTACCCATTTCTTCATGTAAAAGAAAAATTTCTAAAGGATTTAAATTTACATCAGTAGATTTAAGTGCGTTAATTAATCCTTCTTCACCAAAAATAGATTCTGTAATTTTATCTTCAAAAATTGATAACCATGAAATAACTTGATATTTCATTTTACCATCAGACATTTTACTAACAGCATGTTTAAAATTATCAGGGTTCATAAGTACATCAACAGCACCCATATAATCTTTTGTATCTTTATCAAGTTTCATATAATCAACAAGTTTTTGATGAACATCTTTCATTTCAACATGTGAAATTTGCATGTCAATACCTGCTTGTGTATTTTTTATGTTTAATAAAGTTCTAAATGTTTTAATAACTTCTTTTGCATGTGTATCAAATGTTGTATCAACTTGGTCAATTTCTTCACCATTTTCATTGGTTATAATTTGCTTTTTATCTATTCTTTTACCAACAAAAGTATCTAATACAATATTTGATTTAGTTTCAATTTCACCTTCTGCATTTAATGCAATAGACATATCATCTCTATTACTAAAGTAAGTTTGCCATTCTACTAATGCGTCATATTCTTTTTCTTTTTCTTCAACTTGTTTTTTTAATTTTTTTGCAAGTTTTGGATCAGTATTTTCTTTTATATTAACTTCTGCAATTTTTAAATCTGCCATTATATTTCCTAATTCATCATTAAGAATTTTTGGATCAGTTAAAATACGTACAACATAATCAGAACTATTTGCTATATGTTTATTACTTAATAATTCTTGTGACACTTTATGTGCACGTTCTGCAGTCATATCACCTTTAATTGCATTCATTGCTATTGTATGTATAGCATCTTCTTGTGCAGATCTTGCAATTACTGCAGTATAATATTCTTTAGTTCCAGGAGTATATAATGTAGGCTCTGAGAAATTTTTAACTTTTGTTCTTAATCCATCAGAAATATCTGAGTACTTTTTAATATCTCTTGATAACTTATTTGAAAAATCCTGTGCTGTTGCATATTTAGTTTCTTCAAGTTTTACTCCAAATGATTTTTCAAAATCTTCATTTGTCATATCAGTACCCATTTCTTTTACTGCTCTTTGTAATACATCAATTGAGTCAGTTCTTTTTGCTGCTGATATTGCAGATGCTAATGCATTATCTCTACTATTTTCAAATTCATATACTAAACCTTTTGCAGCTGCTTCAGTTTGATTTTGACCTTCTTGTACTTGATTAGTAAAGTTTATTATTTTATGTTTAAAATTTCTTTCTTCTGCTTGTTTAAAAAAGGTGTTTAATGTTTCAATATCTTTATCAAATTGTTTTTTGACATTTTCAATAGGATTTTCACCTGGAGTTTTAGAATATTGTCTTGCAGTAAAACTATCAGAAAAATGTTCAAGTGCTTTTGTAGTTGCATGAACTGGTAATCTAACAATAGTACCAGTAAGTGCACCCATTAAAAAAGTTTTTAATCCTTGTTTGCCAAACTCATCTTCAAATGATTTACCAAATGAATCTGATAATGTTGAATGTGATTTTTGATATTGTCCAACATAGTAATCTTTCCATCCATTAGAAGAAATATCTTGCAAGTTTTCTTGCAATCCTTCTACTAATTCAAATTGTGTTATGTCTTTAAAAAATGCTTTACCTACTTGTTTAGTTGCTTCTTTTTTACCAAAGTCTTTTGCTACTTGTCCAATAGCACCGTATGCACCAGCAAATCCTTTTTTATAAAATTTCTTTAAACCTTTTGATTCAACAAGTAATAAATTATCTTTTGTTGCTTCAATAAGTTCACGCATTGTTCTATTAGCTGGCATGAATTTAGTAAACATGTTACCAAATTCTAACTTATTAGTTGCCAATAAAATTGCCATATTAGTTTTATAATTTGAAGAACTAGAAAGCATTGCTGTACGTTTCATGTTTTCAAATTGTGCTTGGTCAGGATTTTGACCATCATTATTATTCTTGTGATCTTCAACAAGTTTATTTAATGTATCACCATATGAAGATACTGCTTCAAAAGATGCTTCTGTTGCAGACATATTTAATTCTTGTGCAACACGTCTAAGACCTTGTGCACCCATACCAACAAGTTTACCAGTAGATAATCCTGCTTCTACACCTGCTGCAACTTTTTCACCATATCTAATACCAGTACCAATTAATGGTAATCCTCTCGCAATATTGCCAGACATTTCAGCAATTGATTTTGATTTTAATATACCAGAAATATTACCACTAAATACATTAAATGTTTCATTCATTGCTTGACGTGCAACAGAACCAGATGCATTTGCAATAGTTGATGCTTCACCAATTTTATTTAACAATCTAATTTCTTCAATTGACTTGTTACCTAAATTAAAACCTTGCGCAGCTTCTGATGCAAAATTTGTATTTTTTGCAATATTAACTGCTGCATCTTTTGCACCAACTTCAACTGCTTCTTTACCCATCATTCTAGAAAATCCTGCACCTATTTTGGATGCAGTAGGAATAAATGATAATGCTCCTTCTCCACCTTCAGGAATGGTTAAACCAGTAATTAAAACATCTGCTGCAATTTCTAATGACATTGCTCCAAATGTTCCTAACATAAAACCACTACTGCCTATAAATTCAGATACAGTTCTTTTTGAAAATAAACTATCTTCATTTTCAGGTTTTTCAAATACAAAGTTTTTTTGCGCATCTTTTTGATCTTTGTAATATTGCACCATCATTTCATCTTCAGATGGCATAAGTTGTGCAAAATCCATATTCATGATAGCAGAACCTATTCTACCATATCCTACAAAGTTTTCTTTAAAAGCAGAACCAAATTTACTACTCATAGAATCAAATCCTTTTGCAAGAGCAGTACCCCAAGTTTCATTTGCAGCAAATCTTTCATAATTTGTTGAATCTTCAGGATTAAAACCTTCAGGATTATAATTTTCTTGTTGAGTAAAATTAGCAATACTATCAGCATCTAATGTTTTAATACCAAAACCTTTTTCATAAGTGAACTCATCACCAATTGATTGTGGAGGATTTATTTTATTTTTTAAATCTTCTCTTGCAACATATCTAGTATATCGCATTGCATCACCTAATGGATCTTTTGATTCAGGTGGAGTTGGTTGAATATTTAATTGATTAGTTTGTTCTGGTTTACTAGATGCCATTAATGATTGAAAATCAGGAGTTTGATTTGTATCAGTAGACTCTAATGTAGTTGTATCTAATTCTGTATTCTCAGCCATTATGTTTTGGTTTTATATTATTTTTTTATTACATTCTTTTTCTTTGCATCATTCATATGTTTTAATGCTACCATATAACCTTCATGTTCATTTCTAATACTTAAATCTAATGCAAGTATTGCATCAACATCATCAGGTCCTTTTGCAGGAATAAAGTTTACACCAGAATTTACCATTTGATTTTTTTGTGGATCAAAATAACTTGTATTATAAGAAATTGAGTATGAACCATATCTGTCATAAACACCAGTAGCAGAAAAATCAAATCCTGTTCCTTTTGTAATTCTATTTGCTGTAATAGTAGCAGTAGGATTTTCTTGCAATTTACTAAAATCACCTAATGAATTTACATTAATTTCAGATTCTCTTGCATACTTTTTCAAAGTACCTAATGCTGGATTTGTATATATTGTGTTATATGGTATTTTTACAATTAATGGAGCATTTGATTTTTTAGGATCTTCATTATTTGAACGTAATGTAACTTGAACTGTTTTACTAACAGGATCACTACTAACCTCATATTGATTACCTAATAATTTTGAACGTGATTCATTATTCATAGATTTTAATTGTGTAAATAATCCTGGATCACTTGTGTTTGCAGCAGCAACATTACTAAAAAATAATCCCCATTCATCTGCACCTACACCAGTATTTAATCTAGTCACAGTTGTACCAGTTGTTTTCTTTTGATATTCAGCTGTTATGTTTTTTGTAATACCAGCTAATTCAGTAGAATTTAATTTTGATGTATCAAAAATTGGATAACCATCAGATGTATGACCAATTGCTGTAACTTTACCTTGATAAAATTCTCTTATATGACCTTTTGAATCTAAAATTGTTTCAGCAATTTTTTTATAATTTAAGTTAATTTGATTTTGTTGAGATAATGCTTGATCAAATTTTGAAATTGCATTATTCATAACATAAACATGTTGTTTATAATCACCAATACTTCCTTGTGCAGCAAGAACAGGTATTAATTTTTTTGCTTTTTCATGTATTCCAACAGCAAGTGAATTGATCATTGCACGTGCTAATTCTGGTGTAGTAGGTTCATAAACTTGTACTTTACTTAATCCTCCAAGTTTACCTAATAATTTTAATTCTAAACCAGTTAATTTTTCAATACCTTTTGTTCCATCGTTTTCTGCAATTCTTTTTACTTTATCCATTACTGAATAATATTGTCCAGTATTTTGACTACCAACAACTAAATTTATTGCACCTTCTTTTGGATCAAAAGCATCCGCAAATATTTCATTATGTGATGATGTTAATGCTTGTGATAAAACTTGTATTGCAGGCATTGCTAAATCAGTTTGTTTTGTACTAATAATATGACTAGAAGATATTGCACCACTAGCAGCAGCTTTTTTATATTCAAATTCAAGGTTATTATCTGCAATAGTTTTTTGTTGAGCAAGTTCTTTATTTTTCATAAAGTTATCATTGTTCATTTTTGCAAATGCCATTTGCTTATCTGCTTGAATTTTATATAACTCTAAACCAACTTTATTTTCATCTATTTCATACTTTGCTGTTAAAGTTGCATAGTCAGTACCCCATTTTATTGCTCTACTATTTAATGCATTATTTTTAAATAAATTTTGTAAATTTGATACAATGTGATTTGCACCACCAGTATCAATATCTTTATTATCTTTAACAGCATTTGCTGTATCTTTTTCTAATGCAGTTTTTGTATTTACTAAATTGTCATAATATTCTTTTTTAGTAACAGGAATACCATCAGGATGTTCTCTATCAAAAAGTTCTATTTTTTCTTTTATATCATCTAATTGTGATACTGATTCATCTTGAGTTTTTACTGCTTGTTCTTTTACTGGTGTAATTAATTTGTTAGAAATACTTTGTATTGCTTGTTCTCTTGAAACTTTACTTGTAGTCATTTCTTCTTGAATAGCATTTTCACTATCTACTGCTCCTATTACACCAAGTTGTTCATTAAATCCACCAAATTGTTGAACTTGATCTTTGTAGAATTTTGCAAAAGACATTTCAGTTCCTTTACCATTGGTAATAGTTTCTTTATATAAACCAGTAACTTTATCAACAACTCTTTCAAATTTAAGTTCTTTCATTCTTTCCTGAACAAAATTATCCATATCAGCAAATTTGACAAAGTTTTTTGGTTGTGCTTTTAATATACTACCATCACCACGTTTAGAACTTTTTAATTCAGAAATACCTTGATTCATGTATGCTAAACTATAATCACTTGCTTGTGCTCTTACTTTAATATCATCACTTTCCTTCATTGAATTATACTTTCCAATTTCAGTACTATAATATTTTGTTAGTGCCATATCACGTGCTAACTCTTTATCTTTAGTAATTGGATCAACAAGTGAGTTTGCAATACTAATATTTGCAGGATTTGATAAATCTAAATTTGTAATATCTTTTAAAGAACCTTGTATTTTTTTAAATAACTCTTTACGATATTCTTCATTTGATGCTGAAGTCAATGGACTATTTAATGCAGAATTAATTATATTTTTTACATAATCAAATCCACGATCATATTCTGCTTGACGAGTTCCATACACCTGAGTAAGAAAACTATAATCAGGTTTATATAAATTTTGTTGTGGAAACTCATCGGTTACGCCTTTAATAAATGTTGCCATGTAATTATTGTTTTATAATATATTAATCTTCAAAAAAGTATAATGGTAATGCACCATATTCATTTACTACTCCACCATATTTTTTAATGTATCCACCATATCTTGATTGTTTAGTTGGCAGAATCATTTGTTGTTTTGAAATTGGTTGACTATTTGATTCTTGTGTATATTTACCAGTCATTTGAAGTTTTAATGCTTGCATTAAATCATCATCAGATGCATTTGGATATTGTTCTTTAAGTTTCTTTTTAAGTTCAAAATAATCTGATGCATCATATTTATTACTTGCACTTTTTCCAGACATTGGATTTACATAAGGATTATAAACTTCATTACCTTGTGCATCATATGCTGCTCTTCCATGTGGAAAAGTTACATCACCTGTAATAGAATTTACTGCAACATTAGGAAATAATACATCTTCCATTTGTTTATGTGCCATCCAATTTGTTGTACCATTAACAAAAGCATTTGTTTGTCTATTTCTTAAATCACGTCTAGCATTATCATATTGTTGATTTGCAGTTGCAGATTCAGCAATATATTTTTGTAATGCTTGACCTTTTAATAAATTACCTTGATTAACTATTTGTGCATTTGTTCCTGCTGCTTGATTTACAATATCAACATTTTGATTTTCTACATCTCCAATTATATCTCTTGATGCACCAAGTTCTTTATCACCAACTCCTACCATAGATGCACCTGCTACATTACCAGCAGTACTACCATATAATCCTTCTTGTTGTCTTGCAGCTTGTTCTTTTTGTGCAGCAAGTCTTGCAGCTGGATCTTTTAATACATAACCAGGTGTTGTTACATCTACCTGTTGCATAGTAGGTTCATATTTATTTACACTATCACCCATTTCATTTGCATACTGTACACTATCTTGTATCCACCATGGTGTATTTTTTTTCTGTTCTGGTGCACTTGATATAATATCTTTTTTAGGTGCACATATTGCTTCAGCATCTACTTTGTTTGCAAATGCACCTGCAGGTATAGCACCATTATCAGGATACTTAACTGTAGTAACTACACCATTTACACAAGAAAATGCTTGTTTTTTTCCTGGTGTTGGTGGCACAACAGGTTGTCTAGGAACTATTGCAGATGCAATTGCTTCATGAAAAGGACCTGGTTTTGTGTCTGTTGCTAAAGCTAAAGTTTTATCAGTTCTTGCTTGTCCAGTTAATCCTTCTAATTGTTTTAAAATATTTGGACCATATTTACCACCATAAGAAGTTAAATATTCATCAACTGCTTTCGCACCTTCAGGAGTTGATAATGCAGTTTTAACTGCAGGTTCCCATTCAGTTTTATATTTTGTACCTATCCATCTTGGATCCGCTTTCATATTTGGAGTACCAATTGGTGTACTTGGTAAATGCATTATATCAGATGGTTGATTTGTATATGTACCACCATGAGTTGGAACTACTACTGGTTGTCCTTGTACAGTACTTGGAACACCTGGTATCGTACCTTGATGTTTTGGTAAACTGCCACCATAAGCAAATGTACCAGGTACATAAACAAATTTGTCAGTACCAGGTTCTTGATATGTTAATGTATCTTTAGATGCATATGCATCAACAACTTTACCTTTATGAGGTCCAGAAGGAATTGTATATTGTAAATTATGTGGTCTAAATGTTGTATTAGATTTTACTGGTGTTTGTTGTTGTACACTTGGTATAACTTGTCTTTGTTGTGGTGACACACTAGTTTGTGGCATTTCAGGAATACCAGCATTATCTTCTTCAGGTATTCTATCTTGTTCAACAGTTGTAGTATCTAATGGAATTATATTAGACATAGGCGACATACTATTTACATTTTGTATAGGATTATACTTTCCAAATTTAGTAATTTCTTTTCCTGTATATGTGTCAAACCATTTATTATTTTTTAATCCAATTTGACCATCTTCACCATTTAATTTTGCATGAATTATTCTTTCATAACCATCTTTTGAAGATTCATTTCCTACATGTGTAGATGCTTGAAGTCCTTTACTAGCAATTATAGAACCTTTTGCTAAAACTTGTTCAAAAGGAATTTTGCCAATATACTGAGATAAAAAATCAGCAGCTTGTTTTCCATATCTTACAGTTAATTCTGCAACTTTTTCTGCATACGGAACTGCTTTTTTTATTGCTTTACCAGTAAGTTTTACTGCTCCTTTACTAACTGCATATGCTGCTTCAGGCCACATCATTGGATCAGATGCAACATCCCCAATAAATCTCACTGTTGGGTTTATTTCTGAATATCTTGCAGCAGTATCCATAGGAGATTCATAATACCCTGTCAATAAATTATTCATTTCTTTTTGTGGTGCAGACCATGCATTAGAAATGTAATCACCTACTCCTTCAACTCTGTCAGAAAAAGGATTAAGTTTTTGTGTTGCTTCATACATTCTAGGATCTACAATATCCCTAGAAGAACTACGAAATATATTAGCATCACCAACTCTATCTAAATAACCTTCAGAAGTATCTGGACCAACTTTATATGTATTTGTTGGAATATATGGTTTTTGTTTTTGTGTAACAATACCAGCTCTTTGATAGTATGCGCCACCATAACGCATTTTTCCTTCTTGTTCACCTGGTTCTTCTTGACCTTCCATTACTTCATGTGCAACACCTTCACCTTGTTCTTGACCTGGTTGTTGTGGTTGACCTTGACTTTGTTGTCCTTGAAGACCTGCCATAACAGATTCAGCAATTGCTGGTATACCGTCAGGAAATCCTTTCATAGATTCTTGAACTAATGCAAGCATGCCAAGTTTTTCTAAATTGTTTTCTAACATTTTAGATGCTGTGCGTTTTGAAATTTCATCTGTATCATCAGATTTCAAAACATTCATGTAATTATTTGTCTGATATTTTTTTGCAATAGCAGCAGGAGTAACTCCACCTTTACTTGGACTAACTCCAAATAAATTTAAAATTTCAGGATCTTTTATTTTTAACTTTTTAGTATCAGAAAATATAAATGAACCTGGTGCAACATTTAATGGTACACCACCTTGTGTATGACGTTTACCTACAATAGTATTATGTTCTAAAAATCCATCACCATTAATATCACCAATAACAGTTTCTCCACCTTCCGCTTCTATATTTGCTTCTTCACGTGGTACTGCACTAATAGTATTTTTAACATTAGTATCACTATTTAATGGATTTACTTTGATATATAAATCATTTCTATCTACTAAACTATAATTTCTCTGTTCACCTGTTTTAGGTAATTGTTTTATTCTAATATTGTACATAAACTTTTAGAGTTTAAAGTTAAAAATCGGTAAACCTATTACATTTAGAATTTACAAATATAATTTGTTTTTTCCTATTTAGATTAACTTTTTGTTATTTATTAATGAATTCAATTTCAGCACCATCTCTCATAAGTTGTAATAACTCATCTTCTGATACTTGATATTCTCCACCTGATTTATAAAGTTGTCTTTTAGAAGTACCACCATATTTTGCAGTTGTTCCAAAATCTTGTTGAGGCGTATGCATTCCAGGTTGAAAGTTTTGGAATCCTACATTCATAGTATAGTTACCTTGTGCATTTGCAGGATTAGCAGAACTTCTATAATCTGTATTTCCTTTTCTTTTTATCATTGCATTATAATCATTTTTTGCAGATCTATTATTCATGTAACTTAAATAGTTTTCAAATGCTCCTGCACCTGCAATACCTTTTTGTACATAATCATGCAAATTAGAATTACTATCAGGATGAACATTTATATCTTGAGTTGGTTGTTGTGCATATGTAGTTGATACTAATGGTTTTCCAAATGTACTTGCACCTCCTGGCATATTTTTAGTATACCAATTTTCTGGTTTTTTATTTGCATCAAAACTATTTAATTCAGATTGAGACATATTATTTGTATCAAAAGGATTTGCAAAAGATTTTACTGCATTATTATATTGAGTGTATGCTTGTTGACCTTGTGATCTTGTAAATGCATCAGTTGTGTTATTTTGTGGAAATTGATTTGGATCAGGTGCATTATTTGGTTGTGCGTATGGTGCTCCTTGTGGAACAGTAATTCCAAATTGTGCTTGTGGAATAACACCACCATAAGCTGTTACCATAGTATCATATTCACCTTGATATTCAGGACCAGTCACAGGTTTATTATAATCTATATTTGGTACATTACTATTATTGACAACAGGTGCTTTTTGAGTATTTGACTTAAACACATCTGTATTTAAATCAGAACCAAAATCCATGTATCCTTTTATTTTATTATTTACTTTATTTAATGAAGTATTAAAATCATTTTTTGTTGCACCATTTGGTAGTATTTTATTACCTGCCCATTGTGCTGCTTTACCATATCCTAATCCTGCACCACCTAATGCAGTTGCAAGTCCCATAAAACCAGTTATTGCTTTTAATGGTTCATACATTGGTGAATCACCTGTTGCTGAGTTTAATGCTGGTACTATATAAGGCACACCATTACCTAAACCTGTTGCACCAGAAATAGGATAATTACCACCATTATCATATCTGTATTCATTTCCACCATAAAGATTACCAGTAGGAATATCACCTCCATTTGCATACTGTCCTTCTTGAGGATTTTCAGTTTGTTCAGCAACTTGTGATTCTGGTTGCTGACCTTGATCACCTTGTAATTCAGTGACCATAGTTTGCATTGCTTGTTTTTGTTCTTCAGGAGATAACTTTTGTATTTCTTGAATAACAACTTCTGGTTTAACTTGATGTAACTGAGCATATGCCATAATAATTTGCATCATTTCATCTTTTTGTTGACCACCATCTTGTTCCTTGTGTAAGTCACCATGTTTAAATCTTTGTGCAAGATTCCATTGTGGACTACCTTTTGGACAGTCATAGTTAGGAGAACCTGGAGTACATCTACCAGGATGCTTTATAGCACCTTGAATCCAATCACCACCTTCTTCCATAGTTTGTCTATACAATAATGATTCATTATTTTTTTCACACTCAGGACATCTATTTTGATTTGAATTTTGCATATTGAAAGTTTTAGTTACATGTTTATTATCACATGATTACATTACTAATTTACGATTTATTTCTTGAATTTATTATGTTTGCTTTGTAATAATCTTCAAAGGGTACAGCACCACCATTTTCTTTTTGCATCTTAGTCATAAAATTAATTAATGTTTGTTCAGGTGCAAGATACTTCTTTACTGATTGGTTATGTGGTAAAGTACCATTTTCATCTTTGTAAAATAATCCACCCATTTCTTTTGGTGTTATAAATTTTGATAATGCATTACTACCTATTTGAAACTTATAATTAATATTTTCACCACCTTCTTTTCTTCTAGTTAATTTATTTGTATACTTGTTTATATGAGCACGTGAAGTATTTTCCCAAGTTTCAGGATTAACTTTAGTTGATCTTAAAACTTCTAAAACTTTTTCACCTTCTTTTCCTTTAATTGCATAATGTGAAAAAGGATCTAGTTTACCAAAAAGATTTTTACCAAATGCTTTCCATACATCAGGATCACCATAAACACCTTTTACTATATCAACTAAAGGTAATGAATTATAATATGTTTCTGATAAATTTTTTGCATTTTGTAAATACTTCATATGCATTTTATCAAAAATATTAGGAGAATTTCTTAAAAAAAATCTATTCTCTGCATCATCAATGAAAAATCTATTTCTATAATCAGGATCTGTTTTATATTTTAAAAGATCAATTTTATCATTATAATTTCTCCATGATTGATGTGCCAAATCATTATATATTAATTCTTTTTGTTTTACAGCATTCTGTAATTTTACCATTTTATCAGGATCTCCTGTTATAGCAAGAGTTTCTCTAAAGTTTGTTGGGAATCTTTTTATATAATCATTTTTAACAATACCCTTTCCAAATGGTGAACCTTTAAATCCAAGATTTACATCAAAATCATTATTTGTTAACCAGTCTTCTCTATTTGCTGATGAAAAATCTGTTGGTCTTTTAACTTTAACTACATAACCATTTCCATATGTATATCCTTCTGCAGTTGGAACTGAGTTTGATAAATATAATGCATTCTCGTTTTCTTTTAAACCAAATCTACCATATCCTGTATTTATAGGTTGATGTGAACTCATGTATTCTGCAGCAGCTTTTGAACCTTCTTCTGTTTCAAGATTAAAACCTTGATTTTCAAGATGTTTTATTATTTCTGGATTTTTTTGAGCAAGGTGTTCCCAGTTTGTACTTACTCCTCTAACAAAAGTATTATGTCTATTTGCTAAACCTCTTATAGTTCTATTAGTAAGTTCATCAGATTGAGAAATTCTTGTTAAATTTTCTGGTAACTCATACCCATATTTAGATGCCCAATCTTTAGCAAAATTTAAATTTTTTAAATTTTTTGATATGTTTCCAGTATTTTCTACAGAAGATGCAAAAGATAAACCTGCTGTTCTTAATCCTTGTCTTAACTCAGGAGCTATACTTGTTTTAAATCCTGAATTAGTATTTCCAACTTCTTTATATCCTTGTAACCAATGTGGTTTATCTCCAAATACTTTTATATCAGCTGCTGGAATTTCAGATAATGCTCCACCTGTTTCAGGATTTATAACTCTATGTGCATAATGTCTTCCTCTAATAGGAAAACCTGTTACTGGATTTATATCTCCTCTTCTAAATGTAGGAAGTTCTGTTTCAAATACAACAGCACCTTTTGGAGAAGCATAACTCATATCTGCATATCCTTTTTGAAATGATGGAAAAGATGTAGGTCTAGCTGGTAGTATTCCTTCTGCAAAATTAGTTTCAATTTTAGGAGCTATACTTCTTAATACTCCTGTATTTTGAAAATCTTCAAAAGCATTCATTCCTGCAACTCTATATGATTTATTTGGATTGTTTAATCTTTCTGCATAAGGATTTATTTTATATGCATTAGATAATAAACCTTCTTCTGTACCTAATGCTTTTTTAACAACTTTACCTGCTTTATTTATATATGGTGCAGCAAGTTCACCAACAGCTCCCATTACAACAGGTTCACCAATTGATGTTACATATGGCATATATGAATCTTCTTGTTGCGCGCGTAATGGTGCACTGCCTAATTTAGATGCCATATTACCAATAAATACTCCTGGATTAAGATAGTCATCAATTGCACTATGTGCATCATTTGGAAATATTCTTAGTTTATCTCCAGTTGCTTGTGTTTCATCTGCTAACTTTTGTCTCCAATTTTCTTTAGTATAATGACCACCATGTTGTGACGCATTTATACTTGCCTCAATTTTTTTATTTCTTTCTTCAATAATTTCTTTATCAATTTCTTTTTGAGTTTTATTTCTTGCAGTTTTAGAAAATAATCTTGCATCATTAAAATTATTTACTCTTGTATTATCAACTGATGCACGAGAATTATCTCTTTCATCTTTTGGTAAAAATTTATCACCACCATATTGAAACTGTTCTTGAGGAAACATAATTGTTTGCTTTTTTTCAACTGCTGGATGTCTTACAGTTCTTTCCCATTCATCTGCTTCTTGCCATGTTTTAAATGGACCACCCAAATGTTCTCCTGTTCTTTTAAATTCTTCTACAGGATCATATATAGGATGCCCATATTTAAAATTAGGAATTAAATAAGCAGGTTCTCCATTTGTTCCCCCAATTGATCCAGCTCTTTCAGTACTAGGAACAGAATAAGGTATTATATATCCTTCTGGTAATTTATTACTAGTTGGTTGTAGAAAAGTTAATCCACCTATTTGTGCAATAGGCATTTGATTATTATCTGAATTGTTCTGTGCAACATTATTCATTAACCATATTAAATCTTCATCAGAATAATTTTTTAATAATCTTTCTTTTGCAAATGAACTTGGTGATTTATCTAAATGTTCTTTAGTAAAGTCTTGAGTACCAGCATCATATTGATTACGTAAATCATATCTATATGCATTTATATCTGCTTTGTTTTCTTCAGGTATGATATTATGATGTGATTTATCTTGTCTTAAATAATTATCAATATACACTTGTAAATCTTCATCAGCATCAGGAACTAATCTATTTTTTAGTTGTTCTCTATCATGTTTGTTTAACAATGATGTTGCTGAATGTGATCTATTAGTTTCTGCATGTGCAAGTTCGTGTGCTATAACACTACTTAATTCTGGTCTTGTAGGATATAGATTTTTATGTATATTATAATATTCTAAATCTGCAGGATAATTAGTTTCAATAGTATTTTCATTTGGATTATACTGACTACCTTGTATATTAGGATTTTCTGCAATATTTACATTTTCTAAATTTTGTAATCTTTTATTTATTTGTTTATCAGGATTATCATAACCAGCATTTGTTATGCGTTCTCTATACTTAGGTGAACTAACATATTTTTTAATCCACTCAAGTTCATCTTGATTTTCACCACCAAGTTGTTTTTTAGACCAGTCTGCTTTATTTTCTTTTGCACCTTGTTTTGATATGCCACATTTTGTGTGTGAAAAATTTGGATCACATAAACCTTCTATACCTACATCAGGACCTTCATTACGTTTACTTATTAATTTATCATATTCTTTTGTATTATAAAATCCTTGACTAGTATTTTGTTCATTGTTTTTCCAGATATTAAAATCTTGTTGTGCAGGACCATATGCTTGTTTTTGCGCATTCCACATAATTTGATTTTCTGCAATCTGATTACGTGTTAATGGTTTACCTTGTTCATCAATTCTGCTTACTTTTTTTGCATTTGTAAATAAAACACCTTCTTCATCACTTGGAATACCTGCAGCATTTACTGGTCCTCTATCTCTATAACTTAATGGATAACTACCTTGTGATGGAACTACAATTGGTTGATTAACAGAAACATCTATCATATTTCCACCACCATATTGTTGTTTAGTCAAATCAACATCATAAAAGTCACCATTAGTAATTGGTATAGGTCCAAACTTATATGTGTCACCACCTGCTTGTGCTTTTATAAGAACTTCTTTACCACATTTATGACAAGTGTTAACATCATTACCACCATCTGCAGCTTTCCATGACCAACCACAATTATTACAAGTAATTGTTTTTGTCAATAATGAACCACCATTTTTATATTCTGATTTTATTTTTTTTTCTTGTTGCAACATTTGAGCAGTTGCTTTTTTACCAGAACCTTTTGCTGCTCTAATGTTATCCCATAATCCTCTATGTGAATAAGAACCATCTGCACGTTTAATCATATCACCACCATTTTTAGCAATAGGAGTTTCAGTAACTTCAGAACCAGGAAACTCATATTCTTGTCCAGGATGCATTATTTTTTGATTTCCATGTTCATCTGTACCCATAAGAGTTTTGTCCACTCCTTGCATTGTTATAGGTGTAGGTTGACCAGGTTGTCCTTGTATTACATTTTTAGGTCTATCAACATAAGGAGAATCTCTTTTATATCCTTGTCGAGATATATCAGATTGAACTCTTTGTGATTGTTCATTAATAAACTTTAATAGTATTTCTTTATTAGTTGCCATATTATCGAGGACTTAGTAAATATTTATTATTAACAAATTTCAATATCATTTTGTTTTCACCACTTATGTTTTTACGTAATATTAATCTATTACCATAGTGTCTAAACTTTTTATGCTCAGTTGCAATTTTAAAATAATCTGTATTAACAGGATTTAATACTTTATGATAACCATCAGGTGCAGTTACCCACATAGGTACTTGAACACCTGAGTATTCGCCTCTATCATTTGTAACATCAAAAAACTGATTAAATCTAAATTTATTTTCTTCTTTACTAAACTGAATATCAATACCATTTGCTGATGGTGATGGATAATTTAATAAATCAAGTGGATTATTTTTAGTTTTCAAATTTAATAATAAGTTACCAGAAATCTGTTCAGAATTATATACCACAACTCTATCAAAATTTTGATCTAATTTATGAAAAATATCTTTACCATTATTAAAATATTTATATACGTCAAGTGTATATTCAATACTTCTTAAAGTAGTAATTGCATTTGGTGTAGCTATTTGATACTCAACTTCCCATGGATAATTATCATTATAAAAGTTTACATAACTATCTGTTCTAACATTATGTCTCCATATTTTTGTTTCAGGTAATGCACCAGGAATTATACCTCCTAATGAATCTAAATCAGTTTTAGTTTTAATAGTTAAAAAATGATCATTAGATGGTATCAACCATTCTGGATGCCAATCATGAAATGATAACCATATTTTTAATTTTGGATCATAACTTATTGTCCAATTAATTTCATTTAAATAATCTTTTATATTTACTGGTATAAGTAATGCTTCTACAATTGGTTCAGCAGTTTCAGTACATGTACATAAATTAGTTGCAATATTAAAACTACAACCAACAGGACAAGGATTTGCTGCAACAGTAGTTAACTGTTGACAATATGTAATACCATTTCTAACTACCTGAGTATCAGTTGGATTTGTACAAGTACATGCCATTTTATTATTATTTTATTTATTAAACATCTTTAAACAAACGAACAGATAAACCTGCATTTTTATCACTAGCAGAACTTAGTGCGTATGTTTGATTATAATTCATTAAAAAATTCCATGCACTTGTTGTATTAGTTTCTGATGAACCCCACCAACTACCATCAGTATTAATATTGTAAAATAAACTATAACTAGTACGATACCCACCAGGTAAACCAGTAAAACCGCTACTATTTGTTGCACCTGTATTAGGAGATGTCCAATGACTAGTACCTATTTCTTTCATTTTACTTCCTGCTATTCCACTTCCTCCTAAACAAGCAAAAAATGTATTATATTCAGTTGCAGTTGGAATATGCCATCCAATTGGAGCCAATCCTCTTGGATCATTAACAGCATACCAATTGTATAATTTTCCATAAGTTGTATTATTTGCAGAATCATTATTATAATAGCACCATGCTCCAGTAGTTAGATTTAACCATGCAGTTGGATCAGTTACTTGAGGAATTGCATCACCATTACGATAATTTGTTACATCTAAATTTTTTGGTGCAGAAATAAATGAAAAACAAGTTACATTAACTAATGATCTTGGTCCTTCACAACCAGCAATTGTTTGTGATGCATAATAATTACCAGTATTTAACGGAGTTGTTGTTAATAATGGAATACCACCTGTAGCAACATTATACCATTTAATTGTTATCCCTGTTGCAACTAAATCTGCAACAGTAGCTGCAGTACAAAATGATTGTACTAAAGTTACAGTTGGCGCAACTGTATCACAACATACTGCGCGATATTCATTAACTATGACGCATGAACCATTTTGATATGTGGAACCAGTTGGACATATATTTGTTGTAACAACTTTCTCACATAAATCAGTTTGTGGATTATATGTAAATCCAGGTTTACAAGTTTTTACTTGTGTAGTTCCTGTATTAAATCCTGGACATATAGAAGCATTAATAAAAAATCCTTCACCAGGTACAAAAACTAAACAGTCTTTAATATTTGCAAATTCAGGTTTAGGTAAATAATCTTTTTTAGTAAAATATATTAATTCATATTGTGAATCAAATACAGTTTGAATAGAAATACCTTCTACTACATTATCATATAATGGAAAATCAGGATATACTTTTAATAATGGTGATGGTATATTTTGTAAAAACCAATACTTCATTCCACCAATAGATATATCTGTAATACCACTACCTGCATAATTAAATATTTTACCAGTATTTTGTGATACCCAAAATAATCCATATGGTGTATTGATAACAGATTTACTAGAAATACTAGTACCATATTGAAATGAGTCATCTGCATTAACAATAGATTGCATATTTTGTTGAAACAATCCAGCATCTCCAGTTGTATATTTTACACCAGCAGTAGATTGAAATGTATCAACACCAACAAACTGCATAGGTTCAGTATCTTCAAATAATATTAAAGAACCTTGTGCATTTAATGATTTAAAAGTATTTACTTTTCCTTCAAAGTCTCTATAGTTAAATTGTAAATAGTTTCTCCAGTTATCTCTTTTAAGTCCTTCTTGCTGTTGTAATGAATAGATAACCCTTCTTGGGTAGTATTCAAAACATGTTGTATAGATGGCAGGATCATAGTCCCTTGGAAGGAGATTTGACCAAGATGAGAAGTTACTGTACAATTTGGATGCGCTGAGTGATAAGTCATATTCATAGTATGTAGGTTTTGTTATTAAGTCTGCTCTAAACATTAATGATATATCAGTAAATGAATCACCAACTGGATCATAAAATTTCTCCCAACTATTTTCACCATAGTCTCTAAATGCAAGGTTTAATTCTGATTCAGTAAAAAAATCACGTATACCATTATTAAACAAATACATCCATGCATTTTGAAAACTTGTACTTGGAGTTCCAGTTGCCTCTTTACCATGAAAATTATAATAATCTCCAGGTGAATTTATATCAAAAGTTGGTATTAAATGCCAATTTATATGTATGCCAAATTTTGAAGCATCATATAATTCAGAATTTAACCAATAAGCAGGTTGTGGTCCGTTAATATAATTTTGATAATTCCACGTTGTACCATTAGTAACATCAGTTAACCAAGTGTTATAAAAATAATATGGATTTTTTTCAGTATATCTATTTATATAAACATCACCACCAAATATTTGAGATGAGCTATGTTTTAAAGATATATTATCAGTAATATCATAAACACATGAATTAATAGGTATTTGTGTTATTGCATATAATTGTCCATATTGATTTTGATAATCATATTTAATTGCACCATAATAAGATACAGTCCAACCATTACGTTTACCAGAATCTTTAAATGTTACAAATGCATTATTTGTATCTGGAATTAAATTTCTTGACTCATCAGTATTTAACGTAAATGGTAATTCATTATCTAATTGTAATGCTAAAAATTTTGTTCTATTAACATTGTTAACTTTGTGAGAATTACTAAAATCTTGTAATCCTGAACCAATATATTTAGAAGCATTTGATTTTATAGTTCTATTAAAAGAAGGTTGTATTCCAAATGGTACATTTATATTTTGTACATGATCATGTGATGCATAAAAACTATGACTATTTAATTGTATAACATAATCTTTATATGAAATAATATCATATATTATTTTTAACCATATATCAAATACTTTATTAAAAGTCATAATTCCTTGACCTATTGCAGTAAATATTTCTAAAGCTGTAGCTGCAATAGTAACACCTTGTGCAATACCACCTGGTCCAGATGTTGCAGAATTTGTATCAGAATTTACATTATGAATTAAAAAATCTGAATATATTGACGCAGTTCCTGATTTTTTAGTTGTGCTACTTTCTGAATCAAAGTTTAATGTTGGAATTCTTTCGACAGCATTTGATTCCCCAAGATTACTTCCACCTGCCGCTGTTGTAACCCATGGAATTATTGTTGAAGTTATTTCTCCAGAAAGCGGTGCTGTAAAATGACCTACAGAACTTGATTTAGTATCAGTTGATCCAAGTAGTTCAAGTAATGCATATCCAGCAGCAATAGCAGCAACAGCTCCAAATGCATCTTCATGTATAAATTTAAACTTAGGATGCATGTATGCAAGTTCTGGTGTAGTAACTGATTCACCAATTTCTTCAGTATAAATTCTTACATATCCTCCATTACCAACATATGGTTTAACTAAGTTATTTTCAGGTGCATGAAAAGAGAATATATCTTTTTTATATACTAATGACGCAGGTGTTTCCATAAAAGGATCACTACTGACATCATTATATGGATAGTTTTGATATAATCCTTTTTTAGATTTTACACCATCTAAAGGATACTCAACCATATTATTAAATATACCTTTTGCTAATATACTTCTATTACCTTCACGAGAACCTCTTAATATTTCATATCCAATAATATCAGTTATTGGTTTATTATGTATATCTATTGGTTGAGATATATTTGTAAACTCAACACCTAATATATTTATGAATTCACCTGTTGTATCATGTATATGAGTAGTTTCATTAGATGGCATCTTATGATGTCTAATTAGTTTATTACATAATTCACCCCATATTTCAGGTTTACTATTTGGATATGACTCAGTTGATTCCCAATATGCCATATCACCTTTTGCAATAATAATACCACCATCAGGTCTTCTTACATGTGAAGTTGATGTAATTGTTGAAGTATCGTATACTTGCCAACATTTATTTCTTGTTGATTCTAAAATATCATTTGCTCGTACATCAATGTCAGTCATATCTGCTGTACGAGAAACTCTTCCAGGAATATGAAATGATGCAGAACGTGCACCAGTTTTATATACCCATCTAATAAAAAATGAATATACTTCATCACGCATGTATCCAACTTCATTACCACCATTCCAATAGTAATCTGACGGATATTGCACAGCAACCCAGTTTACTTTTATAGTATTTGCTAATGGTTGATAATTAAAAAATGGTTGAGATGTTACACCACTACGTAATAAGTAACCACCAATATCAAACATTTTATCACTTTTTTCATATACTACTTTTTTTAATGGTATAGTAGAAAGGTCTGCAGTTATTAATGAAGCATTAATTAAATCTAAATGTATTTGTGATTGATTAATAGAATAATATCCAATAATCTTTGCTGTTGTTTGTTGATTTACAGTACCAATTACAACTAATTGAAACTCTTCAAAGTTTTGATCTAAATCAGTTATTGTTATGTCTAATGAACCACCAATACCAGAATGATCCCATAATCCTTGTGGATTACTTGGCATACTATAATCAGTCAATTTTATTCCATTTTCAGAATATGCAATAACTGCTTGATATGTACCATTATTTAATTGACCTGATCCTGTAGATTTACTTACTTTAACACATGCTTGTTTTACTAATGGATGTAATCTTAATTTATCACAATCTAAATTTTCACTACATACTTCAACACCACATGCATCTGGATCTGAACTTGGAGTACAAATATATGGTATGCGTGTAGGATCCAAATTCATTGTTCTATCTGGATTCAAATTATCTTGCCAGTATGCAGAATATGTACAATCATAATTCATTTTAACTGCACCAGTTATTAAATTAAATGTACTAAAATTTAAACAAGGATCATTAACTAAAGAAATATACGCGCAAGTACTTTCATCAAATAAACCAATTTCTGAACTTGTATTATCTGTTGAAAATACTACCCATTCAGTTTTATATTTATTTAATATACCAATTACCTGATAAGGAAAAGTTTCACAGTATAAGTTTGATTGCTCATTACCAATTGAACCAAGTTCACCATTATGTGAATTAGTTACAGCATTAATAGCATTTATCCAAACACTTTCAGGAACAAAAACATCAGAGTTATCTTTATTCATTCCTTTCATAAAACTATTCATTAACTGCGGTGCAGCACCTGAATTATTTTTATCTTCACTCATGATTAATAAACTTTACTCTTAAACATATTGTAGTAATTGTGATATTGTGCTCTTCTATTCATTTCCCATGTACGTTTCATTTCACCAAAATCTGGAGTATTTACAAATGATAAAGCAATTGTTCTTGCAGCACGTAATTTTTGTTCCATTAACTGTAAATGATTTGATACAGTTTCACCACTCATAAATAAGTTCTCATAAATACGTTGTTTAATTGCATATTCATAATACTCATTACAATAAGGATGATCAAGTATTAATAAGTTACCATCATCATCTTCCATTAAAGATTGATAATTTACATAAACAACACCTTCATCAAAATTAACATGTAAATATCCATTTCTTAAAAATGCATCATAATGACTTTTTGTATTTAAATTAAAACAATCATCAGTAATTGATTTAGATTTTTGCATACTTAAAGGAATTAATTTTTTACTATCAACTCTTCTACCATTTGTAACATAATGTACTTGCGGTGTACCATTAGATGCACAATCAAGTAATGCAGGACAAGAACCAGAACCAGTACCTATTGTACTAATTTTTGCTCCCATTATGATTACTTTTACATTTGGTATAGTTGTCATTGATAATGAATCAATTGTAATATTTTCAGAATCAATTATTGTTACATCAAAATCTAATACAGAACCATCGTTTGCAAATGCTTGTACAATAATGTTTTGTGTATGTAATTGATGATTGATTATATTTGCACCTTGCGTAATATCTACTATTGTTGTAGATTGATTAACAAATTTATCTGCTAAAAAGTTTTCAGCAAGAGTTACACCTTCTAAAATACCTTCAGTATAAGTTTTATTATATGTTGGTATTTCATCTACTTGTCTTTCTTCGCATACTAATGCAAAATTAAGTACATAAAAATCATCAGGCATTTTACCTTTGCCTTTATGTATTTCTATTGCTTTTGAACGTGATTGATTTATACGCAAACCTAAATCATAATTAACACGCATTGCAACTTTAATAAGTTGTTGTGGATTAATTAATCCTTCAAGATCCCATGTATATAAATCTATTTTGACACTGTCTATAAGATCATCAAAAGTTCTGTATTGTGGTTCAACTAATGCCATAGTATTAATTTATTATATTTCTATTATCTTGTTGAGTATCAGATGGAACACTAATCATTGCTCCTAAATCTTTTACTACATTTTGTTCAATTTCAGCATATAAATATTCTGGTATTGAAAAACTTTTATCTTGTATATATAAACAATCATCAGTTACATCGCAATTATATGAACTAATATCACCTTCAAAAATTCCTTCTATGCGTACAGCATCCCATTCTAAATTTGGAAAATATAAATAACCATCAATATACCAATAGTATTTTTTATTGTTATATTTAAATGTTTTTTGATTTGCCATTTTTTCATAAGTAATAGAATAAGTTGGTGAAATTTCTTCTGACAAATCTAATGAAGATACACTTCTAAATATAGGTCCCCAGTGTCCTTCCATTAAGTTAGGTAGTTTATCTTTTGTACGCTTAAACGTACAACCTGATGTAATACCATGACATTTAGATTCAGCTTTATCTACTTCAATTAGTTCAACATAGTTTAATACTTGAAATACACTATTAAACTTCATTATTCTATTTTGTATATCTTGTCTACGAACAAGCATTTTTGCATGTTTCATAATCATAGAATACAAAAATCTATCAGTTAAAAAAGCATCTTGTTTAACTGCTTTTATCTGATTACGTACTCTTGATAAAACTTCTCCTATTGTTGTCATAATATTATTTATAAATCGAACTCATCATAATCTTTGAGTTGTTCTTGTTCAGTATCTTTTTTTTCTAATCTATAACTATTTGTTTTATAGATATTTGATATTTTAACTTTTGGATCTATTTGTAAATATTTTTTCCAAGTAAAAGGATATACTCTTGCAACTTCTCTACTAAAATCTCTAGTTGCATTAAATGCCCATAACTCATGATTTTTAAATCTATATTTACTACCAAAATTTGTAAAAAATATTTTTGCCAAATGTTGATCACTTTCCCAATTTCTATGTTGTACAGTTTGTTTATAGTTTTCACTTGCTTTAAAATCAATATTTTTCTTTTTTGATTTTGGACAAGTACCTATAAACATATGACCAATTAATTCAGGTAACTCAACGCCATCGCGTTTATCTATAACAGTTTTCCAAATATTTTCATTGAACGTTTTAATTATATTTTTAATTTGTTCATTTGATAAATTTACACTTGATGGTACTTTTTGTTTTAACAATTTTATAAACTCCATATTAAGAGTACCTTCACTTGTTTTTCTAAATCTTGGTGCATTTAAATCTGGTTTGTTTGACATTTGTTTACATTAAGAATTTACTAAAAATTATGTACATATTAAAACAATTGGTGATATATATTATACTGAGTATACAAATTCAGATATTAATCCTTTATCTGCATGATGTATGTGCATAATAGCAGAACGTTGATTTCCAGTCCATTTATTATGATAATGATAATAATCTGATGAAGTTAATGCAGGTATGATTCTAGTAACAAATCCTTGTTCTTCATTTTCAGTAATTACTTCTTTAGTTTTTCTACCATGATAATGCCCTGTATATAACATTCTATGATTTGATTTTCCCCATTGATCAGGAAACTCAACAGCATACACTAAAGGATTATTTTTAGAAGAAGCATCACCATGTTCAACAGCAATCATATTTTTACCATAAGTAATTACTTTACGTTCAGCATATTCTACATTAAAAGTTATATCATATTGTTGTCTAAATACTTGGGATGCTGCATGTATCATATGATAAGAAGATAACCTATCATGATTACCTGGAATAAATACTACTTCAAGATTTTCACAAAAATTCTTTAATGTTGTAATTGCACTACATACAGCATCAAATGCTTTTACATATGCTTTAGTTGCTACTTCAGAATTTTCAACAGGAGTTCCTTTTGTTGTAGTACCATCAAAAGTATCCATATTTAAAGTATCTGGTCCAATAATAAATATAATTTTTTCAATATGATAATTACGATATGCTTTACCAACTAGGTATAGCACTGCTTTTTCCATAATGTCATTCATGTTTTCATTACCTACTTTACCAAAATGTAAATCTTGTAATGAAATAACCCCACAAACTTTTTCAGATGAATCTGAATTAATAATTGCAGGGTCTAGTTTTGGAAATATTGGTAATTTATAAGTCGCTAATTCTTGTAGAAATGATATTTGTATTTTTTCTTGTAATGGAACTCTTGTTATTAATGCAGAAACTAACCATTTATTATTTTGTTCTTTGTTCCAGAATTGTGATAATTTCCATTGTGTTATATCTATTCCTAATAGTTTTATTATTTCTTCTGGTGTCTTAGGTTCTGTAGAAGAAATTGCTGAAATTTTACTTGTGCCAGTTTCAAGATTTTGGTGTATTTCAGTCACTTTAGATTCTTGGGGTTGTTGTATTAAAACACGTTTGTCTATGTTATAAAAAAATACATCATCCATTACTTGATCTTCAGTCATATTTTTTATAATATCTAAAGTATTTTTTTTAATTGACATGTAATCATTTAAAGATAATTTTAATCTATCAGCTTCTTTTTGATTTGAATTTTTTCTTGTAAGTCCTTGATAGACCAATTTACTAATTAATCTCATAATTAAATATTTAGAGTTATACAAATGTAGTTATTTTTTTATTATAAAAAACAACCCTCGCTGTTACACGAGGGAAGTTCTCATACAATATGGAAAACCAACAAACCATATCATATTAAATATCTGCGATTAATCTTATTGACATTCCATTACTTTTACGAGCTCCTGACAAATTTACTACTGAATAACGATAATCTAAATACATTACTGCACCCTGAATCTCTATTACTACTCCATTTGAATCATGTAATTCATTTTCTGTAGAAAAAAAATAATAATTATTTAAATTAATATTATAAAATGGACCATTGTAATTACGATAACCTCCAGGTAAGCCAGTAAAACCACTACTATTTGTAGCGTCTGTGTTAGGACTTTGCCAATGTGTTGTACCTGCTTCTTTCATCTTTCCTCCTGCAACAGATGTTCCACCTAAACAATTAATAAAATTATATCCCTCCGTAAATGTTGGAACACGATAACCATTTGGTGCAAATTGTTTTCTTAATACTGGGTTTGCTAGTGATGCTGCATTATATATTCCTGCTACAGCATACCAATTGTACAGTTTGCCATAAACAGCACCATTTGCAGGATCATTATTATAATAGCACCAAGCACCAGTTGTTCTAGGTAATCCAGTACTAGGGTCAGTTGTCCATTCTGTATTATTTGTTATTTGTGGTATTGGTGTTCCATCACTATATGTTGTATGTTCAGCATTTCTTAATGAAAAAACAAAATTTGATGTAGTAACTGCACAAGATACTCTTGCACTTTCACAAATTCCAAGTGTTTGAGATACATAATATGTACCTGTTACTAAAGGTACAGAACTATATAAAGCAGTTCCACCAGTTGCAACATTATACCATTTTAAATTAGTACCAGTTGCAACAAGATTACTTACAGTTCCACCACCACAAAATGTTTGTGCAGATACTGTTGGAGTAGCAACTGTATCAACTCCTATTGTCATTGTAGTTGTATTGGCACACAATCCTGTAGTTGGAGTAAACGTGTATAGTGTATTTGTTGTATTATTTAGTGCAGGAGACCAAGTTCCTGTAATACCATTTGTTGATGTAGTTGGTAATGGAATCATTGTTACACCTGAACATACATTAGAAACTTGTGTAAATAATGGTGTTACTTTTGTAGTTACTATAATAGAAATTGATTTTTTAGCACTTTCACAAGAACCTATAGTTTGTGATACATAATAAGTAGTTCCTGAAATCAAATTAGTTCCAGATGATAATGCTGTTCCACCAATTGCAGTTGTATACCATTTTACTGTACCAGTTGTACCTGTCACTACTAAGTCTGCAATTGTTGGCGTTGGTACAGAACAAAATGTTTGATTAACTGCAATAGGAGTTGATGGTATTCCAATTGTTGCAAGAACTGCTGTTCTTATTTCACTTTCACAAGTTCCTGTAGTTTGAGAACAATAGTATGTTACACCAGAAACTAGTTGAGTTGTATTTGCTAATAATGTACCACCTGTTGATGCTGTATACCATTTAATATTATCACCATATGCAACTAAATTTGCCACTGTTGAATTTGTACAAAATGTTTGAGGTGAATCTGCTTCAGGTTGGTATACTGTACCAACACTAACTAAAATCCAAGTAAAAGTACTTTCACAACCATACAAAGTTTGTGTTGCAAAATAATATGTTTCAGTTAATACATCAGTTAATGGTAATGGATTTCCTAAATAAGGATCATCATAAATTTTTATATCAGTTCCAATTATAGATAATATTAAATCATTTACTGTTGCATCAACACAAGTATTAAATTCATTATTAGATGATTCAGGTGCTGGTGTTATAGAAGCAATTGTTGTATTTAAAGTTACAATACCATTGTCATTAATATTTATTATTGTAAGTCTACTTGCATCAAATGTTCTTGCGCCATAAATTAAATTATTACCTACATATTTTGTTATTCTATCTGATTCATAAATTATATCATTATTACTTATTACATCAGAAAAAACCCCTGTTGGTCTATATACATATACTAGTTCATATGATGGACTATCACTTTTTCTACCACAAACATCTTTTGTTAATTTTAATGGTTGTAATACTTTTGGTATGCCACCACAATAAGTACATGAAGTATTACTTAATATTTGTAATACTTCATTTAAAAACATTCCATTTAGTATACCTGCACAAGGAATATCTTCCCCAGAATAAAACACGCATGTGTCATCATAGAAAATACTACAAACTAATTCTGACAAATCTGGTATTGGAACTGGTACAACTGGTGTTGGACATGGATCACAATCAGTACATGGAATATTTGGAAACATAATTATTTTTTTTATTTAATTAATACCAATTACAAAAACCTGCTGGTGTACCTGCATATAATGTATCATTATAATTAAATGCTGCAAATCCTCCATTAACAAATTGTTCTAATACATATTGTAATGTATTATATTCATTAACACTAGTAGGTAATGTTTTTAAATATGTAATTATATCAGATAATCCTGATTCATTACTAAATGTATTAAATTCAGTTAAACCATATTCATAATATCCACCACGTTCAGTTATTGGATAATTCCAATATTTATTTAAAATCAATTCATTTAATTCTAAAGAACTTGAACTAAAAGTATTACATGCTGTTGTAGTTATATGTAAATCTTTAATATTTTTTATTGATACTTGATCATTTGATATTTTTTGTGATTCGTAGTTAAATGGTACATTTAAAGGAACACCAAATCCATTTTGTAAACATGTAAGTGTTTGTTCTAATATATAAACATTATTATATAAAAATGGACTTATTAAATATAATGTTGAATTATCTGGTACTATATTATCAGATGAATTTGTAATTTCAATAAAATTATTATTTGCAAAAGCTTGAGAAATGCTTATTTCATCATTTTGACTAATTGCAATAATTTGTTGAATATACTTTATTATAGGATTTACAAATGAACTCATGGTTATTTATTTTTTTTAATTATTATTTACAATTATTTTCAAGTTGACATAAGTAATCTTTATAATTTGTACGACTACCAATAAAAATATTTCCATTAACTGTATCACATGCCACAAACAAATCACGTTCATTTATCTTATACATTAAAGAAGTAATTTCTTCAGTTGTAAATAAAGATGGTAAAATTTTATTTAATTCACACAATCCAGAATTACCATTAAAGCCTCCAAATTCATAAATTGTTGATGGTGTTAATGCTGATACATTGTTTCCTAAAGTATCATCAAACAAAGTTAAAAATGTTGTTGCACATGAAATATAATTTAGTTCACTATTTAATAAAGGAACTTGAATAGGATATCCAAGACCATTATTGCATAACTCATAAATTTCATCTCTATTTGATGCATTTAATGAAAGTGCATAAAATGAACTATTAGGACAACAGTATTTACATTTTTTAAAAACTAATCCTCCTTTTTCAAATATAGTATTAAGTATATCTTTTACATTAGAATTTTCATTGTAAACTTTTGCATTATTATTTATTGAAGCAATTCTATTAAAAAATAATTCTAATGGACTTAAACATCTACCTGTATCACAATCACAAAGTTTTTGTGCTAATACTTGAATAATATTATTTAATGATGAACCATTTGGTATATTTAAACAATCAATAGTATTACCTGTATATGTTACACATGCAGCATTATATATTTCATCACATTCCGTTCCTATACAACTTGGAGGTGTAGGTGGAATTGGTGGTAGTACTGGTGGACAACATTGGTTACAAGTACAAGATGAATCACAATTATTATTTGGACAAGACATATTTATTAATTTTTAATTGTTATACACAAGGTAATAATTTATCAGTAAACTCAATTCCAGGTTTAGAAATATATACTCCACATGCAAGAGTTGTTATTTCATCTGAACAAGATTTATCTAAACATATAACTGGTTGTTTAGAAATATAATCAAAAATAACATCACTATCACCAACTGCTATTTCATAAGTTACATCAGTATAACTGATTTCTGGTAAACCACAACTAGTTGATTCATATCTTATAGTTATTTGTAATGGTTCAGTGTAGTCATTAACTTTAGGTATAGAACCAATTATAGTAATTAAACTTAATGTTACAGTTTGAACTTCTAAATCATAACTATCTCCACCACAACTAACAGTGCTAGTAACACCAGTATTTGTATAATCTAATGTATATAAATTAGTTGCAGTTAATAATTCTGAAATAATAAATGCAGGAACTGATGCACCGCAAGTATAAATTGAAGATACATTAATTCTATAAGAAGTTGCTGGTAAAATATTTACACTTGATATATTAATAGTTTTTTGAAAATCTGTTTCATTTACAATTTGAGAAAATAATGGTGTTGTAAACAATGTATCACTAGTATTATAAATATCAACTTTATATGATAATGGTCTTTCAATTCCACCAAGTGAAGATGAATCAAATACTAATGTAGCATAACTAGATGCAATAGTTGTAACTGCAACATTTTCAGGTAAAGCAAGTATACATGGTATTGTAACTATCTCATCTAAATAAGATTGAAACTTAGTTCTTATATCACCAATAGTTAACCATAAATTTGTTATAGTATCACTTAATCGTGTAGGAGTTGCTACCCAATCAACTAAATTACCCATTTGTAAATCAGGATATACCAATTGACGAAAACTAGATAAATTTGGTATTTGACTATTTATACTATTATACAAAGAAGTACTTGTACCAATAAATGATTTAAAATCACAATAGTTTTTTTCTAAATTAGTAAAAGCATCTTGTATTAATATTTGTCGATCAGGTAAAAAATCTGAAGCACATTGTGATACAACATAAATATCTGGTATAGATAATGGTTCTATTGATTCAACTAATGCTTGTAAAGTATTAACTCTACCAGTTAAATTACCAATACTTTGTGTATGCGTATTTACTATTAATATAACATCACATACTTTATTTGCTACATAAGTATTATAATCTGATTGAGGTAATGATGTAATTAAATCATTATTTTCATCAGTATAATATAAACATTCAGGTAATACTAATATTGCTTCACCAGTAGAAGTAAATGATGCTACTCTTGCAAAAGAAGATACATTTATATTATTACATATATGTGATATAATAAGTTGTATAGTACTTTGCAAATTAGTAGGTATTTGTTCAGTTTCCAAATCAACTAAACATTGAAAATCTAAAGTTGATACATCTAACAAACCATCAGAAATAGTACATAATAAAGTAGCAAGTTTAAATACAACTTCATCAATTGAATCACCACCACATAAGTCAATACATGGAATATCTGGTCCTTGCCATATCACACATGATGTAGATATTTTAGGACAGTTATCTCTATTAGAACCTGGATTAGTTACTGGTATTGCCATTTTATAATGTATTAATTTTTTCTTCAATTATTGATAATGAACAACCACTGCTCATAACACAACTACAATTTTCCATTTCTTTTGCACGTATAACTAAATTGCGTAAATCATCTGCTAACTCTTCAGTTATAGTAGCAGAACAATTTTTTAAACCATATCTTTTACGCTTGTATTTAGCGTATATAGTTTGAGCAAATATTTCATTAATACGAGTTAAAGGATCCATTACTTATTCAAGTTTTTATTATTTGCTAAAGTAGTTTCATAATTTGATAAACAACTACTACATACCATAGTACCATCAGATGCTTTTCTTTGTTGACAACCACAACTTAATGTAGTTTTACAGTTATTACAAATCATATTATTTTATTTTATTGGTTATTTGTTACATGATACACAACATCCAGTAAGATACTTTGCTAATAATCTTTCAGCATATTCATACATTTCTACAGCTTGAACAGGAGCATGACAATATTCTGCTTTTGCTTTTGCAGCATCAATGTACATTTTAATATATCTTAAATCATGTAGTTTTTGATGTTGTTCTGCATTTGGTTCACATGCTTGTAATTGTACTTTACAGATTTCTCTATAATATGTATTTACTAATGTTGTTGTTCTTAAATGATAATACTGCACATTAACAGTTTCATTAGGCGATACACTATATCTTATTGTATATAATCCATCAGGGAATGTACCAGCAGGTTGATCATGTGATGTAATACCTAAATCTGCTGTTGAAAAATTTGACATAAAACCTGGAGTTAACCCATCTTCTTGTGTATAATACACTGGAAGTGAGAATCCTGGTAAATAAATATCAAGTCTTGGACAATCAATTTCTAATCCTAATCCATATACAGATGCATCAAATATTCTTAAAATATTTTCACATGCTGTTTCTGGAATGTCTAATGCGAGTGTATGTCTAATTGCCATAACTAATTTAGTATTAATATCATTACAATAAGAATTTACGAAAAAAAATTAAATAAAACAAAAAGAGGAGAGACTTTTAATCTCTCCTCATATTTGAATATATATTATAATGTTATGCTAACAATACAAATCTTGCATCTTGATTACCAGCAGTAACCATCCAGTTGTCAATATTTGTTTCAAAAGCAGACATTGATGTACGAGCTGCAGCAACAGTAGAAGTTACAGGTACAAAAATTCTAATTAAATATTGATCATTATCCATCATTCCAGAAGGATTAGATTTACGTGGAACACTGTGTAATAAATTATAAATAAGATATTTACCAGTACGTGTAACTTCACCAAAAGGATTATAATCAAGCACCTCTCTCAAACGTGGATCTTGTTGCCATGGTTCTTGTTGGTATCTTTTAGCAAGAATTAATTCTCTTATTAAAGTTTCACCAAATCCTTTACCTTGAACAGCTTGTTGAATTTCAGTTGGTACAAAACAAGATGCTAAACATTGATTTCCTAATGGATCTAATGCAGTAACAGAAGCATAAATTTCAACTGGTTGATATTCAACATGATCTCTTGGAGAGAATGAACAATCACCAAAAGTAGTATCAACATATGCGCCAACAATTTCTAAAAATGATTCAACTGAATCAGGATTAGTATCACCTGTTAAAGTTGTATATGTTGCAGTTGTTATTGCTTTATAAAATTTAACAGCGGTATTAGCAATAATACCAGTTGTAAATGCAGTAATATCAGTAGTATTTACAGTATTTAAAGTAGTTGCAGCATATAAAGAAACATTTGAACTAGCAATTGATTTAACATAGGCAGTTATAGGAGATGTTGAAGTAATAGTTGTAATTGTACCAGTATCTTGTGATACATTTACTTCAAATACAGAACCTGCACCACCACCACCACTAATTAATCTAGTAATTTGAGTACCAGCAGCTACTCCAGCACCAGTTAAAATTTGACCTACAGAAAATAATCCTGCACCAGTTAAACTTGTAGCAGTAAATACATTACCTGTAATATTTCCAGAAGAACATACAGAACCAGTAGTTGGAGTAAATACAACTCTTTGACCAGCAGCAATACCTGTAACTGTACCAACAGTTAAATATTGTTGAGTAGTTGTTGCAGTAACACCTGTACCTGTTCCAGAGTTTAATACTCTATTCCATACAGTTCCTTGTACAAAATCTTTTACAGTTGGATATAATGCAAGTCTATCTGCCCATCCTAACAATACAATGTTTGGATCTACATTATTAGAACTTGAATCACAACATCCTGTATGCGCATCTAACGTGTAATATGCATTATGAGTAAGAAAACGTAAAGCAGAAGAACCTTTAATGTCAAGACGTAATCTATAAGTAGTATTACAAGTAACACTGCATAAAGAAGCAACAGGAATTTGTTGAATATCTTGAATTGGAGTAGAAGGCAAACTTAAAGTAAATTTACTAATATACTTAGGATTGATACCTTTTGACTTAACAGATTCTTTATAACCTCCATGAAAAGGTCCTAATTTATCTGATGTGTGAAAACTACCTTGTGCTAAATAAGCTAAAGGAGTAGCAGAATAAGTCAAAGATGTACCTGAAGATAAATCAGCAGAAACATTAGTTTGCGCATTAATTAATGCAAGTTGACCTGCTGTTAAAGCAGAACTTGCTGTTCCAGATGCAGTAATCAACGAATTGGCTACAAGTGCCTTCTGGTAGGCGTGTGGAAAATAAGACATAATTTAAAATATTTAAAGTTAATAATACATTATTATTTGAGGAATAGTAATTTATATTTAATACTATTCAGTGTACTTTTGACCATATCAAGGTCATTTACAATTTCACTATAAGGCATAACTGCTTGTAATGAAGTTACTTGTTGATATAAATCTCTTATATAAGATAATGATTCTTCTACAGAATTCAAAATTCTTGGTGCAGAATCTTCATAACTTAATAATTTTTCTGCAGCACCTTGGAATCCTTCTGCTAAATCATCAGCATGTCCAGGCATTGCATCATATAATTCATTCAATGCTTTATGAGCAGCAAATGAACCTAAACCAGTTACTTTTAAATGTAACTTATGAAAACTAGTAGCAGCATTCATTAGTTCACTTACACAAGAGGCTGTTTGACTTTCAAGTGATGAACCACCAGAAACTCCTGCTCTTTTTAATTTATTTAATTTAAAATCTCCTGCAAAATCCATATTTATATTTTTAATTGTTTAATGTTGCATTTTGTTTTTCTCTTTGAAACTGACTCATTGATTCAACGTCACCAGCTAAAATAGAACATGTTTCATCTATAATCATTTCAACTATATCATCTTTAAATTCACAAGATATATCAGATGTTGCGACACTACCATCACTTGGATTCATACAACCAGTAAATGCAATTTCAACTGGTTTTCTAAAATAGTATAATGTTGGTGTACCTAAATTAAATTCACCATTTGTATAAATTTTAATTCTATTTCCAGAAATTGTACAAAGAGTTTCACCCCATTGTGCACTTGGACTTCTAAAATTATCAGCAAGTAAATTATCTATATCACCAACTTGTGCAAGATATGTAATCATTGGTCGCGGTTTAGGACAACACTCTGAAATACAATTTACTGACAATCTTTTGAAATACAAATAATCAGATGGTAATGGTTCTGTTTCATAATACAAATCATGTTTTGTTGCATTCCAAGTTGATGTAGTATTTGTAATCAATATTTGAATATCATCAATATTCATTTTAGTTGATTCATCACCTTCTTTACCTTGGTTATGACCATGCACTTGTCTACGAAACCATTCAAGTTGCGCTTTATTAAATGCTTCACTGACTTGCCAACACTCAATGTTATCATAATCAAGTGAAGCAAGTTTGTTTAAACGCTGTTTAATTTTTATTTGTATAAGTGTATTGGTCATTGTAATTTATATTAACATTTTTTACCACCTTTCATACCACCATACTTCATAGATGATATAATTGGTTTTGCATTTTGTTTACTTACAGGTTTTTTTGCTTCTTTTGCATCTTTACCTAATTGTGTTTTATTAAATGACATAATATATAGTTTTAAATTAAACGTTCCAGTAATGTTCAACATTTGTTGTTACATCTAAAAGAATATCTTCATTTAAAGGATTCTTTAAATATAATAAAATGTCTGAAGGATTTTTACCTAACATTGAACCTGACTTCATGTGATAGATATTACCATCTCCTCGTGTAGCAATTAATTTATAGTAATTAGAATCTTTTATGACTGCTCTTAACTTAAGAGTTTCCATATCAAGAGTTGCTACTTCTAAAAATTTACTTGCAGTTTTTTTCTTGTCTTTATCAACAGTTTCACCATTAATATACTTATCCATGTTGTCATAAAGTATATCAAGTGGAGTAGACTTTTTATATTGAGTAGAATTAGGATCAATTACTTTACATACATAAAATAATTTATTTGCATTCTTATCATATAATTTTTGCAATTCAGATAATGCTTTATTTCTGATTTTTTTAACTTCAGTTTTTAATGTAGCAGTTTCTTCATATTTATCTAAATAAAATTTAAATTGAGATGAACCTCTTCTTGCATCTTCTAATGATTTTGCAACTATGCTAAATCCACCTGCTTCAATACCACGTAATTTAATTAAATCATATGGATCCGTTACAGGATCTAAAAAAACTGGTTCATTACCAAATCTCATAGTTATTTTTCCCCAAAAATCATCATTATCTGGTTTAAGTAATTTTACTTTATTCCAAAAATCAGGATCAGATTCATCAAGTACATTTGCTGCTAATTCTCTTTCAAGTTGTGCAACTGTTTTTCTAATGTCTTTAATTGCTGCTTCTTTTTGTTCAGTTGGCATCAATTTAATTTCTGGAGCAAATTCATTTAATCCAGATACATATCTTCTAATACCATTGTATTCTAAACAAGCAAGAGATTCCTCATGAAATACTCCTTCAAATAATGCCATTTGATACTTTTCTAATCCCATGTTTGCCATGTCTTGGTCAACATAAGGTCTAATTGTCAATGAACTGTTTCTTTTTAACGACTGATGTTTGTCGATTACTGTTACTTCCATGTTTGTTAATTTGGTTATTTATTCTGTTTCTCTCTGTTTTTATAACTATTAGTAAAAGCTCCTAAACCACGTCAAGGTTGTTATATCTTAGGAGTATGTAAGACTATCCAGATCGCGCATTCCTGTCTTACACATTTTTTGTAATAACTGAGAGAACTTTTACATTCTCTCAGTTTACAAATATAATCAATTATTAGAATGAACCACCAGTAATAGGGTTTCTCATAACAATTTTTAACACTTTAGTTGGATCTTTTACCCAGATACTTGGCATTGTTTGAGTCATAAATACTCTATAACCATTGAAGTTTCCAGAAGATGCAAATCCTTGAGATCTACCCATATAGTCCATAGTACCATTTTGATAGAACCATTTCATCTCACTATCCCATTTAAGTTTCAACAAGAAAATGTTATCATTAGTGTTATCAGTAATATCAAACACAATAAAGTTGTAAGAAGATAATGGATAACCATCAATGATTGGATTCTCAATATCATTTGTATGAACATTGTCAAATGCAGGATTCAATACAAATTTCACATTTGCCAAGAAAGGAATTGTGTAAGATGTAAATGCAAATCCAAAATTCAAGTCCATTGCATTTTTACCAGAGATAGCACCAGTACCAGATTGATCCATGTTAGCAATTAGACCACCACCAGTTGCACCACTAAATGCTTCTTTTTTGATTGCCTCATTTACCATACGCATACCAGCCATACCAGTTTGAACAATGATTTGTCTATTTGGATCTGGTCCTTTAAATTCTACTTTACCATTGTAGAAGTTGAAAATTTCACTTCTAAACAATTCCAAGTTAAAACTATTTTTGTTGTAAATTCTTTTGAAAGAGTTATCCAACTGAGACCAAAGACCTACAGATAATCTAATATCATCTGGACCATCTTGTTTAATTCTACCACCTTGTCCCCACATCAAATAAGTTTCGATGTCATTTGCTACTTTAGATAAGTGAGCTGCTTCAAGATTAGTTACAAATGAACGAGTTAAGTTACCATTGTCATAAGATTTCTTAATCCAATCTTTACCCATTGTTTTAACCATGTCATCAATCTTAGTGATAGATGGATCAAGATTTTTATCAAATGATCTCCAGATTTCAGTTACAGGAACTGTACCATCTGCATTAAGACCACCTTTCATCATCATGTCAGCACGAGAAGAAATAGAATAATGTACATGAGCTTCAGCACCTCCAACAAAGTTGTAGTACTCTCTGAAACCATTTTGCAATTCTCCAATATCAGAAAATTTCTCTCCATACTCACCTCTTGCAGAACCTTTTCTGAAGAATTTAGTACCTGGTTTAAGATATTTTTTATCTAAAGTTGCAGTATTACTATTGTTTACTAATTGTACAGTATAAATGAAACCATCACCAGAAGGTAAAATATCTTCACTAGGAACAATATACAACTCAAGACCTTTATATTTGTCATAAGTGATAATATCACCAGAACCAAACATACGTCTGTTAATTTTGATTTTGAAGTTAGTACCATCAGCTCCTAAAGAAGTTTGAGTTGGTTCTACATCTTCAACAATGTATGGAAGATCTTGTACAATTGGTGTTTGCCATTTGTACTCTCCGCGAGCATTGTCTACCATTATGGTGTTTTTACCACCAAAAGATGCCATTTGATAAAGTGGCATTTCTACCTTTTGCGTCATTGCCCATAAATCAACAGGTCCTAAATCCATAGGTTCTGAAGTTTTAAGCATATTCTGCAAATGGTAAGAATCTACATGCGAACTAACTTTGTAAGTTGTATCGCGTAGGAAGAGACCATTGTTTAATACAGGTGTACTCATTTTTAAAAATAATTAAGGTTATGTTATAAATTTATTTGTTGTTATCTTCTAAATATATTTTGAGGTTTTGATAATCTTTTTGATGATGTCTTTTCCTCTTCATCATCTTCTTTTACATAAGAAGATAATTTACGTGCTTCTTCAGTTTTTAACTGTCTTACAGTATTTTGAACTGCTTCATTTTTTGCTTGTTTTCTTATGTTTTCTTTATAATCATCTGGATCAGAAAGTAACCATAATGTTTCAGCAATTAAATCATATCTTGGTTTTTGACCAAATTGATAATCTTCTAATAACTTACCAAGTAAATTGGTTGGTCTACCAGTAAGACTTTCATATTTTACTGTGGTTAATTCATCCCACAACATTTTTTGTCTTTTATTATCAATCTTAACACCATTCAATTCTGATGGTTTTAATGTTTCATATATGTTTTGCATATATGCTTCTTTTTTTGCTTGTTGATCTTGTTTAAATGCTTCTTGTTGTGCAAGTTTTGATTGAACAACTTGTTCTTGCATATCATTCAACTTTGGTTGAAATTGAGATGCTTTCTTTTGAAGATTACCATTATCAAACCATTCTTGAATTTGGTCTTCTATTAATTCTTGATCTCCACCTCCAAAACCAGATGCTTGTAAATATTGTCTTACAATCATTTCCTGATGTTCTGGTTGTCTTGGATCAAGTGATCTTACTTCTTCAACTTGTGCAAGTGCTCTAAATAAACCTTTTAAATCTTGTCCCCCTTTTGCAACATACTCTGCAGCATATTGTAATTCATCAGGTAAACTTTCAAAGAACTCTTTTGGGGTAGCTGCAGCAACTTCATTTTTCATGTTGTCTACATTTGCTTTCCATAATTCCTCAACATCTTTCTCAGTAAGTCCTCCAAGATAATCATCTAAACTTTGCTTTGAATCATCATAATCATCAAATGCAAACATTTCATTACCTTCAATTCTTTTCTTTAAAAAATCAACTAATCCACTTTTGTCAGTTTTTTTTCTACCACCTTTAGGTTTAAAATCTTCTTCTTCACCACTTTCTAATGCATCATCTAGTTCTGCAATTGCTTGTGAAGTTTCATCTGGACTTCCTTTACTTTTATCATCTTCATCTAAGAAATCAAGATTAACTGATTTATTAGGAGAAGAAAATAAATTTTGTTTATCCTCATTATCCTCACCTGTTACAATACTTTCTGCACCAGGCATTGGTAAAAAATCATCAATGTTATCTATTGTAACATTATCAACTGTTAAATTGTCTTTTTCTGCACTCATTTTTTTTGTTGTTAGTTTGGTTCTTATTCTTCTTCATATATAATCTACATAATTAAATCTTAAAGATTTACATATATGCAAAATTATTTGTAATTTTTTTCGACTACAACGCTATAATTATTTTTTATCATATTTATTTTTGTTTATAGTAGCAACTTGAACTTGTTTATCAGCAATTCTTTCACGTACTTGTAAATCTTGACGTTGTAAATTTGCTTTAGTTTGTTCGTTAACTTGTGAATTTATTTCTTTATCTCTTGCCAATGATGCAGATTCATTTCTTGCATTTTTTTCATCGAGATATTTTAACGTATCAATATAATCATTTTGATTATTTGCATCTCTATCTTGCATTGCAGTCATTCCAGCAGAACGTATCTCTGCAACCATTTTGTTATTTTCTCTATCCAACGCAGCTTGTTCTGCTTCAAAAGCAAGTTTCTTATCTTGTCTTTCAGTTTCTGCTTGTTGTTGCATTTGAATACCTTGTTGTGCAGATTGTTGTTCAGATTGTTTTTCTTTAGTAACTTTTTCTTCAATACCTTTCAATACATGCGTAATTTCTGCCATACTATCTGCTTTGATAATATTACCTAAATCATATATTGATGCACCAGCAGTATTATTAGAAAGAGCTAGTCCTCTAATTTGTTCTGTTATTGCACGTTGATTTACTTTAGTAGAAGGGAACACATTCAACTCTCTTGCAAGTAATTCAGTACCATTTATTTCAAAATTAACTTTTTCATCCATAGAGGTCATATACTGCAATCTAATACTTGGTCGATTAGAATGATAGTATTGTGCAAGATCTGTTCGCATTTGATGAATACGTGGCATTAAGTTTTCTGAATGTTGTACAAAATACATTTCAGTTTGTGAGAATGATTGATTTAATGCTTGTGTAATTCCAGTTGCAGTTTCTTGCGATGTTGCACCACCTAATCTTTGTGGTGTAATACCAATTGCTTCAAATGCTTGATTTTTGAAATATCCTGCTAATTGTATACGCGATAATAAACGTTGTGTCTGTTCTAAATTAAGTACTTGATAATGTTGAAAGTTTAATGCATTTTCAGTATTAGTTATAGATGTATCTAAAGGCAACATTTGAAAATTCTTCATGGCAACATATGCTTTTGCAAAATTATCTTTACCCCAATCTTCACCCATAGAGTGACGTGGTAATGCATTTTGATCAAGCATAATAACTGTACCTAATTCATCAACAAGTATGTCTGCAATCTGATTATTAACCAAATTATATCCTACTTGAAAAGGTTTCATTTTATCAACTAGTGCTCTTGATTTTGTATTTCTATCAGAGAATACACAACCTTCAACAGGTAACTTACAACCATATAAAGTAAAGTCTCCTTTAAATTGAAACTTTACTGGTCTAACATTTAAGTATATAGGAGAAAATCCAGTACTATCATTATTACCATAAAATGATGGTCTATTTGGACCTATCTTAATACCACCCCATGTTTGATTAATCCATATCCAATCTATGTGCTCACCAAATACTAAGTTATCTTTTGATTTATTTTTTAAAACAGTATTGTCATAAACTGGTTTATCTGTTACTTTATAATTTTCATCAATAATCATTTCAACAGGAATACCATCCTCAGTAAATTTGGTCAAATGACCAACCATTCTTTGTGATTTCCAATATACTGTAGTAACACGTAATAAAGAATAATTACTAAAATCCATTAAATCTTCTGATTCATTTAAGATTCTATAAATAATATCATCACCTGTATTTAAAACTGAATCCCTATGTGCAGTAAATTGACGCATTCCTAATGAAGGTCCTTCTACATTCCAATCATGCGATCTAGTGGCATCATAAAAAGAACCATCATTTTGTACACCAGGTAACATATATCCTGCAGATTTTACTGGATATATTACTTCAAGTGCAGCCATTTGTTCTTCATTCATCATGTAACCATACTTATCAATGATGTCAGAAATAGTCATAAGATCCATTCTACCTGCCCAGTTAGATTGAGATATATATCTTGCTTCTGGTGATTTATGGTAAAATGTTAATAGTGGATTCCATAATTCAATTTCATAATCATCTTCACGCATGTTAAAATGCCAAAACTCTCTATCTGCAATTAGCATATCTCTAAACGCAAGATTTTCAAGTTCTTTCATTGTAAAACGTTCAGTATCAACATTGTGCTGATGAGATGCCCATTGTTCTACCATTGAACGATAATCTTTTTTAAAGAATTGTTCAATTTCAGGAAGTGATTTTAAATTATCTGGTGACATCATTTGCTGAGCTTGTTGCGCTTGTTGCTCATCTTGCAAGTCTAAACTCATTTGTTGAATGGTTTCTTGCATTTTTTGTTCTGCGTAATGAACAAGATTTTCTTCAATCATGCCTCTTTTCATTTCAGATAATTCATTAAATGAAAAATCATCAACTGCTCTGTATGATATACGATCATTACGTTTAGCAAATTCACCAGTTAATACATTAATAACATTAGGTATAATTGGAAAAAATTTTAACTCAAATGCTGATTCATCTTCTTTGGTTAATGTATCAATAAGATCAGCCATTTCATTATCTTCTTCAATAATGTAATCAGATTTATCAATAATACCATTTGCAAGTTTATAATTTTTTAATAACCTACGTGCATTACGTCTAATCATCTTTAAACCTTGCATTTCATGCCAGTCCATATTCCATGCTGCCCACTGTTCATCTTTATCTTTATTTAATAAAAATTGTACAGGTTGGGTAATAGTACCCATTCTATTATAATCTGATTTTGCACCATTTTTTAACTGGAGTGCGTTATATATTTTTGGCATAATTTATATATTTTGACGAAGTTATATATTATTATCTTATGTTTTTAAAAGGATTATGAGGTTTTCTCATAGATGAATTAATTGAATATGAACCACCCATATGTCTAAATGGACTCACTCTCAATTTAGCATTTTTATTTGACTTTTGCAAATTATCATCTTCTCTTTCAACACGTTTAGTGTAACCACGATTGGATTCTTGCACTTTTGCAAATGCAACTAATGCACAAAAAGCAATAATCCTATCCACGTTTAATCCATCTCTATATGCTGCCATTTCTTTTAACAACATGATGTCTGGTATTCTTTCTACACCATATGTAGTTTTGACAATAGTACCATCTGTTTTAGTTTCATAATCTAATTCTTCTTCAAGAAATTGTTTACCATATGGTATAATATTTACTTTAAACATAGTACCAACATTTTTCCAACCATATTCTTGAAATACATTCATGTTTGCTTGTATTTCTTTAAGAAACATAATTTGATTTTTTGGTACTAAATACTTTTGTTTTCTACGCGCAATCATATGCTGAATAAATGCACTAACGTTATTTTCACATATTGTCCACGCATTATACCATTCAATAATTAACTCAAGTCTTTCATGTGTTTTATTTAAATCATCAAATCTACCACACCATGCAGCTACAATTTTATCGCGTTCAATATTAGATTCAATTGTGCCATCAGATTTATGTGTTGTAATTTCTTGAGATGTTTTATATACATAAATAGAACATAATGAATCTGATGTTGTTGTGTTATGTGTAACTATAGCATGTTCCGTAACATAAAGATTATCAAGAGCATCAACAGATATACATATTGCTTCTGCGTCATTAATGTATTCTATATTTGTTATGTATTTGCTAAATACTTTTGATGGTTTATATATTTCTCTTTTTCTTTTTAGTATAAAAGGATTAAGATATTCAGGCAATAATACTCTTACAATATAAGAATCTAAATGAGTTGTTTTTTTACATCTTATTTTTGCTATTCCTCCTAATGATTGTACTAATTCAACAACTTGATAAGCTAATTTTTTTGATGATGAGTAAAATTCTGCTCCATGATTTGAATAAGAACCATCTGTATCCATTAATCCTTGTAATAAAGATAATCTACAAGATCCTAATGCATATAGGTATTCTTGTGGTATAAATTTATCTTCGGACCTTTTACCTTTTAAACCTAATTCTTTTAATCTTTTAGTTAATGAATTTCTTGAACCAACTTTTGTAATAATTGTATAATCACAATTTGAATTTTTAACTTTTTTTATTAATAAGTCATCTTCTAATATGTGTTCAATAGAATTTATTAACTCAGTGTCAACTGTACTAAATCTAATAGATTTTTGAGATAATCCTCCATCACCTAATAGTAAACCTAGTAAATAAGGATTAACAGGTAATATTTTACCAAAATCAAAACTAATAGGTTTAACTATTGGTATTGACCATTTATTTCTATTTTGTTTATCTTTATAATAAGTAGAAATTGTATATTCTTTTTTAGTATTTCTACCTGTTCCATTATATGTAATTGTTTTAGTATTGTTTAATAAATCTTTTACAGAAAGTGTAATATATCCTTTTGTTCCGCCATTTAATTTTACATTCCATAAATGATCTTCACATACTTTAATACTATGTCCATCACTAAACGTTATTTTACACATTTTTTTAACTCCTTGTGGGTAAACACCAATCACATTAATAACTTCTCCATTAGAACCAGTTACTTTATCACCTATTTGAATATCACCTATTCTTTTTCTACCTTTTGGTGTATAGAGCATATTATCAACATGCTCTGCCTTTCCTTCAGCAACTGGATCGACAGATGCGTAATACATTCCAAATATTGGATCTTTATGTGGTCTTTCCCATACAACTAAAACACCTTCTTTATCTTCAGTTTTTGATGATAATGGAAATTCAGATATTGGTATTTTTTTAGATTCTTTAGCAACTACTTTACCAGTTTCATCACGATTTAAATCTAAAAATTCTTTATAATATTCTCCTTCTTCAATTCTTCTAAGTTGTTGTGTTACCAAGTGTAATGGAAATACAGATCTTGTTCTATGTGCAAATGCTTCAGCAATGTTAATAGGTTTCTGAGAAATACGAAGTTGATAATCATCTGGTTTAAGTTTCTTTTTCCATACTATTCTTTCTGCAAGAATCATTTCTAATGCAAGTTCAACTTGTGAATTACCATATTCATCAATACAAGGTAACATTGACCATTGTTCTGGAATAAATAATCCGCACATTCCAATCTCACCTTTATCATTAATCAAATTAGTTTCAACAGCAAGAATGTCTTTACCATCTGGATTCATTAACATTTCACGCAATGGTTCACATTGTGCTAAATCTCCTACTGAACCTGCTGCAATAAATTGACCAGTATATATCATACCCGATTTCATTGCAGGCAACAAGTATTCCATTGTCATATTCATCTTAGGTGCAATACCTGCTTCTTCATGAAAAAATAATGTACATGGTCCACCTACACCATTTGTAGGATCTTTATCAAGTACTAATCCAAATATAACTGATTTTAAACCAACATCTCGTTTTTTACCACCTTGATTAATTTCAATTTTTTGTTCCCAGTTAAGTACTTTATCTGGAGTACATGGTCTGTACCATGCTGTATAAGTATTTAAAAAGTTTCTATATTCTTCAAGAAAACGCCAAGTACCTTTTTCATTAATATAGTCTTTAAGTGAACCTGCCATTTTACTAATAGAACCTTCTTCAAACCAAAAGTAATTTATCATTTTTGCACCATGATAATAACTTGACGCAATCTGACGTTTCTTTAATATAACAACATGCTTATAAGAATGTCTAGCAAGTTCTTCATATAATGCCATATGATACTGAGCGTCTCTGACTTTTGCAAATCCAAATCGTGCTTCTTCTTTATCATATATAGGCAAAAAATTTAACCACATGTAATATTCTCTAGTTAAATACCAAGTCTTTCCATTACTTTTATATATAACTCCATATCTACATTTTGCTTTTTGGTCATCCCAATACGTTACATAATCTTTTGAACGTAAAGGTGATACACAATATACTTTATTATTTTTATTAAATAACTGTGCTTGTTCGTTAAACTTGTTAGAACATTCATCAAATTCATAAGTACCAGGAACCTTGAACATTTTTGTCAGAAACTCTACAAACAATTCCCTTGTTTCAAAGTCTGTTACAGACCATGAATCTAATTCACAATCATGAGTTGGTACACTTATATACATAAATTTGAGGTGTGTAATATTTTTATTAACTCATTAAATTCTTTTGCTGTAAATACAGGATGTGTTTTTTCTGTTTTATTCCAGTATGCAGATTGGTCATCTCTATGAAATGCATTCCAATTTTCTGTATGTGGGTTATAATGAAATAACCAGTTGTATAATCTATTTAGTTTCATAATATTACATTTGGTCGTAAGCAACTTGTTGTCCTCCTCTTACCTGCGATTTCTGTTCCTCCATAAGATCCTTGTACGCACCTTTAAACGACATTCTAATTTGTTCAAACTTTGCCGCCACATTAACCACAGAATTGATATTTCCATCCCTACCATGTTCGATAGGAGTAGTTTCCATATACATTCCCAACCTATCCACCATGCTTTTAATACCCATGTAAGCACGTAACGTAGGGGTTTCATAAAGTTTTTTACATAAGGCGAGAGCAAGGATGATAGTGTCATCTTCAGTACTAAAATTGACATTAAGCTGCGAAAGTATAAGTTCTTCTTTTTCATGTTCTAGTGTATCAAAATATGGATTTAAATCTGGATTTGGACAAGACATATAAAACAAATATGCATATATGTTTTGATAATCTTCTGGATAACAATCCATTACCATTTTCAAATCTCTTAATACAAAACAATGTTCTGTTGGTACAACTGTACCATTGGAAATATCAAATAATCTTATCATTATTTATTTTTTAATTAGTTTAGGATTATTTTTATACCATTGTAAAATATCATTTACTTCTATTTTTAAATATGGTAACTCAAATACTTCAATATCTCGTATAATAGGATCTCCATCAGTAGATATTTTAGTAATCGGATAATCAAATTCATCTTTTTCATCTTCTTCTTCAAATGTAATATGATGAATTATTAATTTACCTGGTTTTAAGTTAGGATTGTGTTTCAATATAATATACATATAAATACTGAGTTGTAGATTATAATGATTTAAATTACAATCATCCATATGAGAAACTGGACCAAGCATTTTTTTAGAAACACCTTCCCAGTTTTTAAAAGATTCTTTATCAATTTTTTTATTAGTTTTATAATCAGTTATATGAACTGTATTATCTACAACTTCAACTAAATCAGATTGACCACAAATTCCAGCAGATTTTAAATAAACCATGTGTTCTGGATATATACCATTAATTAACTTTTGTAATGGTGCAAGTTTTTTACCTGTTCCATCAAGTAATGGTTTGATTACAGGTAATGACTCATCGTATCTTACAATAGTTTCACAACTAACAATATCTTGCTCACGTTGGTCATGATACCAGTTTCCTAATGTACATGCACGATCAGATTCTTTTTTCCATGCTGCTTGTATATTTGCAACAGACATGCCTTTCCACTTATTTGTATTCTTTTGATTTTGAGAACACTTAGTAGCAATTGCTAATGAATCAAATGGTTGTTTTAATGAACTTAATAATGTAGTTACAGATACCCATTTAGTTGTATCTTCAGGATCTATAGATACATATGAATGTGTTGTTGCTTCAAATACTATTGCCATAATTATTTATTTAACTGAGTTAATAACGATGCTTCTTCTGCTTCAGTAAGTTCAGCTTTCCAAAAACCTTTAGGACAATCTGATGAAAGTGATCTTGTTTTTAATTTTAAAGAACATCCACATTCAGAACAACAAGGTTGTGTACCAGGTATAGCACATTTACTTCCTTGTTTATCAATAAAATCACAAGCATTGCAAATTTCATTTCTAAAACTTGCAATATTTTCCACATGTTCTGTTTTAAAAATATTGTTTTTTATACCTTCTAGTATAAGTCCACGATTTTTCCATATTCTAATTGGATTTGCCATCTTTATATTCTTGTTTTTTAAGTTTAACATCTTGTCTTCTTTGGTATTCATCATCCATTAATCCTGTTAGTTTAATAAATGCTTCAGTATCTTTTCTTTTTTGAATTATTAATTCATAAGTTTGAACTGTTATATCAACATCATTTTCAATTTTCTGTACAAATAAAATATTTCTTCTTATTTTTTCTGCTAATGTTTTTCTTTTAATTACAAAATTTCCTAAACAAGGAACATTAATAGAATGAAATTTAGCTGATGATAATTTTTTTTGCAAAGATTTATAATAGAAAGATGTTATATCATCAACTACATTAACTGCAATATCTAAATCTTTTGCAGTTTTCTCTATTATATACTTACGCTTTAATGGGTTCAACAGAAAGATAGTTATAATCTAATAGTATGTTTCCATTAGATATGATATTAATTTCACTATTTAAAGAAATAATTTTTCTACCAGTATTTGATTTAACAATAATATTTCTTTTTTCTAATTTAACAATTCTATTTCTAATATTTTGTGAACGAAGTGATAAATCTTCAGGTAATGTTTCTGGATATAATACTTTTGCAGCATCCATACAAAAACCACCTAACTCAATAGGTCCCCACATTACTAATAATGTAAGTATTTCTAAATCAGAAGGTATTAAATTTTCTTTCTTAAAGAACATGAGTTCTGTAAGTAATTGATACTTGATTATATCTGGTGATGATAATCTAAGTTTTTTATGTGCTCTTTTTACATCCATTGTTGTTAGGTTTTTAACTAATATATTAGTTATTAATGTGTGTTATTATAGACAATAGATAAGATATTGTCTATAATAACATACACTTGTGGAGATGAGGGGAGTCGAACCCCTGTCCAAACCATGGTCAATAATACAATTTATACAGCTTTTGCACCCATACTTATTTAAAGAGTCTACAGGAGCACTCTGGGATCTACTAATGTAGACAAAACCACCAATCAGTTTAATCGAACTGATAAATCTTGTTGATGCTTACTACGCAGCTATTTCTAACTCTTCGACATCTGCATTAATTAATGAAAAAACTTTGCTCATGTTAGCACTAACTTGGTCAGCATCTAACGAAATTACTTTGTTGTCATTTATTAAATTCACCTTAGTTTACAGTTATCTCTCTGGCTGATTGTACTACTTACTAATGACCTGTCAAAACCAGTCATCCCCAGTAATTTAGTAGCGTGTCGTGGACTCGAACCACCCCTCTAGGTTTATGAGACCTGTATGCAACCATTTACACCTTCACGCAATCAACAGTTGTTTATGGCACAACTGACTAAGCCATCAGTAACTTTTGAATATCCCCAGAGTTACAAACTGTGCCAACCTACGATTTGGAGGACCTCCACGCCAACACACTTTTTAATGAGTGTCTGTAATTCCTATCTTCGATACATACCAGTGCACTAGTAGAGGTCTAATTATTTTACCAAATAATTGCAATATCTCCTTCAGAAATCATCATTCTTAGTGCACCACCAACTTCAAGAATTTCAGCTTGTTGTAATCCATATGTTGGTACATACACTTTATCACCTATAGCAACTTCTTCAACATCATCCCCAATAGCGTATACTTCAAGTGCAGTCCATTGTTTCATTGCATCTGCATCCATTTCTGCTTCTATATTTGCAGATAATTGAATTGCACTTTCTTTCTTTACTGGTTTAGTAAGTAAAATTCTTCTTCCTCTTAATTTTTTAAAATCTGACATTTTTTATATTTAATCGTTAATAAATTCTATTCTTGATTCAAGAGCATAATAATATAACTCCATTGCGTTAAATTGATTTATCAATAAAATTCTATTGATATTTGTTAGTTCGCTAAACTTTGGATTATTAGTGATAAAGTCATTTAACTTATCTTTTTTTTCTTTTAACTGCTCTAACTCTTCGTGCATGCGTTTTACAAAATCTTCCATTATTTTAATATTGTTTCAATTTTGTTAATGGTTTTTGTAGTCTCTGCTCTACTTGTTTCAACTGATGTAAGTTCATCAGACAACTCTTTTAATTTTGCTTGAATATTAGTTGCATAATCTTTTTGTTCATCATGTAACTTTTTTAATTCATCTTGCATAACAACAAATACATTTAATATTTTTGTTTTCTTCTGTAATAAAGAAGAATGCGATGTTGTTGGTTTACTAAACATCTTATTCTTTTTTTAATGTTCTAACTGGAACTTGATCTTCTTCAAATTCTTGTTCTTCTGCAGTTGGTGTTCCAGATACTAAAATCTTATCACCAACTTTTACATTGTTCTCAACCAATTCTGGATTTGCATCTAAATCTTCTTGAGTAACAACATGCTCAATTTCATTACCAGTTGCCTTTTGAGGTTCTTGCATTTGAGCAATCATAATTGTTGCTTTTAAACGTTGCGCATCAAATGTTGCAATATCTTTATTTAACTCAGAAAGAGTTTTTCTTAATGTTGCAATTTCAATTTGTTCAGTGTACCAAGAGATAATTTGTTCTTTTGATGGTTGTTCTGGCATTTTAGTTTCTGCTGTCATATTTAAATAGTTATTAATTACACCACAAATATATAAAATAAAGTTTAACTTTTACAAATTTATAATATATTTGTAAAAAATTAAAAAAATATAAATATGATAACAGTACTAAAATTTTATGCAGATTGGTGTGGACCTTGTAAAGTTTTATCAAATACATTAAAAGATAAAAAAGGAATAACAAATGTCAACATTGAAAAAGATGAAGAACTAACAAGAAAATATAACATTAGAAATATACCAGCATTAGTATTTCTTAAAGATGATGTATTAGTACACAAACTTGTTGGTGCAATAAGTGAACACGAATATGATACAGTAATTCTTGAAATGACAAGAGAACTTTAAACAACAACAACATGAGTATAAGAGTAACTAGTAATTTTGATTTTGGTCAAATAGTATATTTAAAAACAGATTTAGACCAAGTAGGTAGACAAGTAATAGGTGTTCAAGCAACAGCAGATGGCGGTACTCTTATTAAACTTACATTTGATACAGATATAAGTTGGCACTATGAATGTGAAATAAGTGAAGAACGCGATATGTTATTAGCGACCACTAACTAATATCCTATATAGTAATACATAAATCACCCTAGTAGTTAATTCTGCTAGGGTTTATTTTTGCAGTGAATAGCGGTGTTAATCACCGCAGTAATAAAATTTTGTAAATATTTTTTGACAGGAGGAATACAAATATACTGTGTGTTAGAATGGTGGTACCCCCTACCTAACGCCTCCCCCAGTCTTGCGCATCTACCCTCTACCCCCCTTGAAATGCAGACTAATTATGTAATCATATGCGTACTATTTATTTTATCTCAGGATACTCTATAGTTGCTATGTCATGGAAAGAAGCGTTCAAGTACTTCCGTGACTACTGCAAGGAAGAGTAGCATCAACACTCGTTGATACCTGACAGACTAAAACTCATGGACTGTACATCCATGATTTATTTATATGATGCATATAGGCAGTCTTTAACTTTATTAATAACTCTTTAAAAATTTCTATTATGAAACTCAGAGAAAATTTCAAGATGATGTTGTTCATCATCTCAATGTGGTTGTGGATTCTAACTATTGCTATCACTCCAGTTGGAGGTTGGTGTAATACTAATCCAGATCGTGTAATGTACATGACAGCATTTGCTGTAACTAGTGTTATATCACTAGTGTCTACTTTATTATTAATGTTTGACTTTAACTCAAATAAATAATAACATGGGTGTTAGTCGCTACTGTCTTCCACCCAAATAATACAGGAGTAAGTCGCTGCCTACTAATAAGTGCGACTAAATATTAAATATTTTATTATGAATAATGTTTCTATTAAGCCAGGAAAAGATGGCGCAATTATCAGTGTGTATAAAAATAATGCAGACTATGGTTTTATTACTCTTAATTCATCTGAAATGTCTGTGAGTGCAGACGGTTGGATTAGAGAATCTTCACGCAGTACTTTAATGCGTGCAGAAATTGTGATACTAGAGAAGTTTGTTGCAAATAGTAAAAACTTAACACTTCCTGGTAAAATAATTGTGAACGAGTTTCTGGAGTCTCAGATTCCTGAATCTTATAGTTCACGATTAAATAAGAATGTTGATTATGAAACATCTATCTCTCCTTACATTAAACGTGCAGGAAAAGATGGTGTTGAATTAACATTAGGAGGTGAGAGAATACTACGCTTCACTTCGTATGATCCATCTGGATTATCTCAAGACGCAAGAATTGCGCATGATAATATCAGTGAAGTTATGGCTGCTAAATCAGATGCTACTGCTAAAGCTGAATTGTAGTAATTAATCAAGAGGGTGTGTAATTGCACCCTCTTATTTTATAACTCTTAATAAATAACTCATGAAATACTTTATTGTCAAGGGATTAGTATACCCTGCAAAATCGCAAAAACATGCTGAAGAAATATATGAAAGTGTACTAAAAGAAATAGAACTTTCTGATTTGAATGATTATAAAGAATGGAAAAAACTTAATAAATAACTACCCATTGATTTGAGATTGAGCTGCTAAATAACTAGCAGTTCTTTCTCAACATCAAATCAATCTTTATTCAATAAGTATAGGTGGTAATATATCCTTGGTTACACCACTGAATAGAAGTTAAACCACTCTGAATTGAGTTCTTTCTCAACATTTATTATTATTTTACTACAAATACAAATGACTGATAATCACATGGTTATAAAATAGTGGTCTACTTTATACACAGGGTGGAGACAACTTTATTAAAATTTTTTTCCACTTCCCAGAGGAGTATAAATTTAACCACTCGAAACCACTTGAATAGAGGTACACAACCACCCTGAGAAAAGGTTGTCTACATACTACTCTCTACCCCCAATTGAATTTAGTATTAATCTTTAATTAAATTTAGTTATGTCTACAGTACAAATCGTAGTTAACAGCAAGTCAAATAGTTTGATAACAAACTATAAATCAAATCCTGAATATGGTTATATTCAGTTGCAACAAACAGCAATCAGTATAGGTGCTGATGGTTGGATACGTGAGCAAAAACGCGCATGTATATTACGTGCAACAACAGAAATCTTAAAGACTTTTGTTAGTGCTCATAAGAGTTTACAAGTTCCTGGTAAGATTGTCACCAGAGAATATCTTGAGTCTCAACTACCTGAGAACATCGCTGCACAACTCAACAAAAATGTTGATTATGAAACTTCTATTAGTAGTTACATAAAGCGTGCAGGTGCTGATGGTGACGAGTTAACTCTAGGTGGTGAAAGAATTTTAAGATTCTCTACCTATGACGCAACAGGTAATGAACAAGATGTGTTAATTGCACATGACAATGTAGTAGTTAAAAGTAATGCAACTGTTAAATCAACAGCAACAGCAGAACTTTAATAACTATTAATTCTTAATGACCTATATATAAGGAGTAGATGTAATGTCTTATACCTTATATATAGGAAATTGAGACTAGTTTTTTTTAAATCCTTGACACACAACAGATTACAAAATACAATTGGTTTGTAAAATAGTCATGAGGGTGTTAATAATGACATGAAAACACCCTCTAAACTATTAATCTACTTTAAAAATATTGTATTTTAACAAATAAAACTCGTCACTATATGGCTATATAACCATATAAAACACTAGTTAACAACATAGTTACACACATACAATACTACTTAGTTAACTTATATCTATCTATATATGTTCTTTATTACTTATATATATAATAGATTTTTAAAGAGTAGTAAAACCCCGCAAATTTCTTTCACTCAATTAATAATTAACAACATATTAGAAATGAAAATAACAAAAGAATCAACTCTAACAGGTATAACACGTACATTAGATATTGATGTTACACAAGAACAATTTAATAAATGGCAATCTGGTTCTTATATACAAGATGCTATGCCTCACTTATCAACAGATGATAGAGAATTTCTTATATCAGGTATAACACCCGATGAATGGAATAAACATTTTCCAGAGGATGATGAAGATGAAGTAGAAGATCTACGTGATCCTAATGGTAATTCTTAACATGTAATCATGGCATATACAGAAACATTTTATGTTGGTACTTCTGACAATAAGGTTAGGAAAACCACAGAACCATCAATGCAATATTTTATTCCAGATGGTAAAAAAGAAGGTAAAGCAAAGTATATCATTGAAATATTTGGATACAATCATAAAGAAATAGCTACTAAAGTTAGAAATATGGTTGATGCAGCAGATATGTCTAATGATATTTTTGAAATAACAATTGAAACACGTTAACTATGGAATACTTACAAGCAGTATGTTGCTTATATAGTGCTATAATGGTAACTCACATTTGGATTAAACTACACGAAAAAAAAATAAGATTATGAAAAAGACAGAAAAAGTTGTCAGCAATAATGATTTTGAAATTGGTAAGTTTATTAGACATACAAAATTTGGTACAGGAGAAATTATTAATGTTATTCCTGGTGAAGCAATTAAAGTAAAATTTGGAAAACAAGAAAGAATACTTCTTTTAAAATACAATTCTACTACTATAGAAAATATATTGGACACACACGTATCTAATAAATCCTTGTAAACTCTACAATGTTGGTCGTACAAATGATCGTTTCTACTGTTACTGGTACGTGTGTGTGAAACACTGTGTTTTCACTTTGTAATTTTCAGGTAACAAATTTGTATATGAGTGACAACTGGAAAGACAGTAAACTTTTTGTTGGTTTAAATCAACAACACAACTACAAATAGTGTAATTTCTCTCTACTATAACGCTAGAGAGAAAATTGCACTATATTATTTATTTGAATAATTAATTTAATAATCATAATTATGAGAAATCTGTTAAAACTAATCATTGCAATGACTGCAGGATTACTAGTATTATTTTTACTTGAAGGATTGTTTACTTTAGGTAAAGCATTTATTTTTGATAAATACAGTTTATTTGACTGGATTATACAATTGCTATTTGTAACACTTGCACTTTCATTTAGTGCATATTTATCTATTACAGAAGATGAGTTATAAATATAGTGAAATACCAAAAGAAATGGATGTTGTTTTTTTATTAATTGTAAAAGAACTTCATTGGTATGAAGGTAGTAAAAAAAAAGTTGTTGATACTGCACCAAAATCTTTAAAAGATTATGTGCCAACAGTTGGTGATATTACTTGGGTAAGTAAAATTTCTTTAATAGATATAACTACTAAAGAAATTAATTTAGATGTATCTAGTGTGCATATTGAAAGAAATAAATTTGCTGCTAATATTGATCCAACATGTTTTGAAATATTACATACATCAAATCAAAAACTTAAAAGAAAATGATTCCGCAAGAATTAAAAGTATTACACACAGCTATAGCAGCGCAAGTGCTTCAGAACTATATAGTTGACATGAAAGCAGAAAACTGGTTTACAGGAGTTTTTAAAAACTTTGTAAATAACTTTTTATTACAATTTAAAAAGTTAGAAGATAAATTCTTTGATATATATTTTGAACATAAGGAAGAAGATACAATAGCATTGTATGAAACTTATGATAAATATTTAAAAACAATATCAAAAGTTCCTTTATGGGAAATGAAAAACATTAAAGATTTAATTGATGCATATTTAATTGATCCAGCATCAATGACAGGAATTGCAAAAAAAGTACACAAAAACAAAAAATAAGATTATGAAAAAGTTTAAACAAAAATGGAATGAACTAAAAACAAAAATGTATTTGTTTTTATCACCAGAACCAGAAATTGAAAATGATTATATAGACAAAGTTGTCTATTTATTAAGACGTGATTTTGATACTAAAACTCAAAATAACATCTTGTTATCTGTTGGTAAAAAACTATCTGATTTACGCGAACAAGATATGCGTAAAATGGAGAGTGATTACAAATTTTTACAAGAAAATCATATTAGTTTAAATTCTAAACTTGCATTGCCATAATGGAAGCAACACTATATGAAGTAGTTATTCTTGGCAATATAATACAAAAGTATTATTGTTTAGATAAAAGAGTAAAAATTGACGGTATAATTGTAAAATATCTTATGATAGAATACAATCAAGAAAACTTATCTGTAAAAATTATAAACAAAGATACAGATGAAGAAGTATTTTTACAAGATCTTGAGTTTTTTGATGATGTCATAGATTATGATGTTGTTATTGACAAAAAGTTTTTAAAAGAATATTTAGATGTAAAACAATTGCACATTGATAAAGAATGTGATGATTATCCTGAACTTGTTTAATTATGAAAGCAATTAGACAAGCACAAACTAGGGAAATTTTAGATGCATATAACAGAGAAGATATTTCTTATTCAAGAATGAATGAAATGTTTAATGAGTTAGCAGAAAAATTTGCTATTAAGTTTACGGAATGGTTAAATGAGATACAATCATTTAATAGTGGGGAAAATGCTTATTTCTTCTGCGGTAAATGGTATGACTATAAACAAATATTAGAAATTTACAAAAAAGAAGAATTATGACTCCAGTAGAAACTATTAGAACTATTGAGTTAAAATCTCAATATGTTATGTTGTCACAACTTCAGGATTTATTTCCACGTAAAAGTGTTCATCCAGTAGCAAAGAAAATTGATGCATTAATTACAAATGTATGTAACGAGTTAGACAAATTAAACTTAAATAAAAAGTAAATGGCAAAATCAGATATAACTAAAATAACTGCATATAAAAATGCATTTGTAGCAAAATCTTACAACAAAAGGATTCATTATACAAAACAAGAAGATGGTAATATTTTAATTGAATTTGTAAGATATTTATCAAAGGAAGAACAAATTAAATTAAAAGATGCACCAAATGAAGGAACTCAATTTGTTCTTCGTGGTAGAGTTTTTGTTTCGACAATGTTATTTGCACCAGACACAATTGAAAACATTAGAGTGTTTTTAAATGTTTTACAAGACCTTGATTCATAAATATATACAAAAACAGTAGAAATTTAACATGGAAACACAAAGAATTGAACGTAAATCAGGAGGACTGCAATGTGACAGTCCTTCTTGTGATTGGATAGATAAAACTATCAAAGTTGAAAACTATAAAAAATGGTTAAACGCACCTTGTCCTAAATGTGGTGAAAATGTGCTTACTCAAGAAGATCTTGATAGTGTATTAAAAATGTTGGAAATGGTTGATTTTGTCAATGCACTTTCAGAAGAAGAATTTGAAGAATTTATGGAATGGTCAAAATCTATTGAAGGTGCTCATACATCTAAAGAAGAATTTTACGAAAAACACAACATTCCTGAAGGAACTGAAAAACTAAATGTAACATTTAATGTGCATAAAGGAATTCATATTAAAAATGTAAAACCTGCAGATAATGAGTAAATCAGGAGAAATGTTTTTAAAAATGCAAGAAGAAAATATGTTTTCTTGCAATGGTGATTTAGATTCAGAATATACAATTGAAGATGCTATTAAAAATCTTAAATCACCTAAAGTAATTGCAATAGGTAAAGATATTGATGGTTTTAATTGTGTTATAACAGGAGAAACACCTAAAGAAGTGTACAAGTTAGCTAAAGAAAATAGTGTACTTGAAGGATTGGAATTATTTATTCCACATAAATATATTTATAATAAATAATTATGTTAGCATTATATATATTATTTACATACATAATGGGATACTTTATGACATTTGATACCTATAAAACTACAGGTAAAATTCAGATGATTGATCTCATTATGTTTTTATTATCACCAATAAGCATGACAAATTTAATTGTATTAAAAACTGCTTCTCATTTCATTGATTTAGAAGCAGTTATCTATAAAAAATAATACAGTTTTTATTGACAAGACAACAGATATTTAAATCTGTTTAATTTAAACTTTATGTCAAACATCTAAAATCCTCAAAAATGAAGGAACAATTTAAATCCATCACTGCAACTGCTCAAGGAACAATTGCAATTGACAAAAATGGCAATGTGATTATGCAAAAATATGTTGATACATATCAAGCAAAAACAGAACACAAACCAAAACATATACAAGAAACTCAAGATCGAATTCATTTGAATTTGATTCAACGTCAAATGTATAGAAGATTAATGTATGGACTAACAGAATATAGTCCAGAACAAATTGCTTCATTATCACCAATATCTATTAGCAGAATTGTAAATGATTACAATAAAGCAAGTAGAGCATTGCATGTTATGAAAGCAAAAAAATTGTACAAGAATGAAACAAATCTTGTAAATAGTATTTTTTCTCACGTTAATATAGGTGAAAAAGATTTTGATTGGTTGTTAGAGTTGCCAAAAAGCGCAACTTTAAAGAAATTAGGTATAACAACTCGTGAAATAATAGACGAGTTTATTAAAAGAAGATTATTACCTAGAAATTTTTACACACTATCATCTGAAAATATTCAACTATAATGGCTACAAAGAAAAAAGAAGTAGAAAAGTATGCAGGTTTAACTAATCAAGAATTATTATTAGTTTATTATAGATTAGAAAGTTATCTAAAAACAATGAACAAAAATCTTGATAAAAATGTAATAACCAAACAAGTAGAAACACCAATGGGAATTGCAACAGCAATGAAAGAAGTTAAACCTGAGCATGTTGAAATGTTTAAGGAAACTGCATTTTATAATACATTATGTGATGTAGTTGTAAAACTTAAACCTATTGCAGAATTGATTGAAGAATGCGATGATTTTTTGAAGAATCTAATTAGTGAATTTAAATAACCAAATACAAATTAAAATGAAAAATCAAGAAAAAAAGTGTGTAGTAAATGAAATGAGAAAAATTCAAGTAAATATTAAAAACAATTCTGAAGATTACAATAGTCATTTGATTATTGGAGCATCTCAAGATGAAAATGGATTTCCTGAATCTTCTTTAACAATGTCAACAGGTAAACCAATGGAAATAATTGGTATGGTAGATGTTTTAATTGATCAGTTACAAGGTATTAAAAAAAACATTATAAAAAGTATTACAAAACCTTCAAGAATGTCAAAAAAAGTACCAAAAAAACTAACAAATGATCAATTTGATAAAATGGTTGATAATTTACCAACAGCAGTTGCAGAACAAATCAGAGATTTTAAAAAAAGAATGGATGATGCTGTTAATAGCAAAGATGAAGATAAACTTGAAGCACTAAAAAAAGAAATCAGAAAAATGCGAAATCCTTTCAGTAATTTAGATTCAGATGATGATAATAATGATGAATCAGGATTCAACATTAGTGATTTTAAAGGAGGTCTTGCATAATACATAACAAGGTAACATAGATTCAAATGTTTTTTATAGCGAATCTGTGTTACCTTTTTTAAATATTAAATATATGTCAGTAGATTTAATAGGATTACATCCAATGACAGGTGATTTTGTATTACCTGAAATACCAGAAAATTGTTCATCAGAACATTTAGGTGATTACATGCAATTAATGCATAATTATGTAAATACATTACCTGGAGCTAGCATTACTTTACCAGAATCAGATTGGAAATTACTTGTAACATTACTTAATCAAATTCAAGTTATTAAAAAACTTGATTTAGGTGATGTATCTAAAGGAGTTGAAAATGCTGATGACTGTGAAGAACTAGCAAAACATTTATCAAGACATATAAATTTCTTAGAAGCGTATAATTACGACAGAATATATATGAAAACTGGTAATTGGTATACATTTGACAACAATCCAATCAGCAATAATGATCTGATTGAAGAATTAAACACATTAACACCTACTTTTTTTGTGATGTTACCTGTTATAGGTAAAGGAGTAGTCGAATATCATCCAGAATGCAGTTTAAAACTTGACGATTTAAAAAGATTTCATTCTTTTTTAGAAACCTGTGGAGGTTTTATGTCCACATTAAAGTAATTATTAAATATTAAAAATTAAATTATGATCCTATTTAGAGCATTATTAAACGGTACATCTTTTGAAGTTGAAACATTAGCAGGTCAATCTTTTGAAAAAAGTTTACCTATCAACGTAAAAGATATTAAAATAACAGCACCTATTGCTGACATTGTAAAATTTCCATTAGGTACAGTATTCTGTGCAGATGGTTATGATTTTCCTGAATCAGATCACTTACATATTCGTAAAGAAGGTATTACAGCAATGTATTACATGAATGATGTATTTCCTATTAGTGATCCATCACGTATTCCACTTGTAGACTTTTTGATTGATTATATGATTGATCATTCAGAATTTGGTGTGGAAAAAGCAAAAGAAATGGCAACTAAATATGAACCTTATGGTTACAAATTTGATTGGGATGCAAAATTTGCATTACCTGCTGCTGGTGAAGCACTTCCTGCAGGAACTAATTTAAAGCGTACAATTTCTGCAAATTATCCAGTGCCTACCAAGGAAGATTGTGGTTTTCACATTGAACCAGATATCTGGTACTTACTTGTGAGAAATGTGTTGAGAGGTGAAAATACTTTACTTATGGGACCTACAGGTTCAGGTAAAACAGAATTGTTAAATCACCTTGCAAAAGCAATGGCAAAACCATTGTACATACAAGATATGGGTACTGTTCAAGATGCTCAATCAGCATTACTAGGCGTTCACAGAATTGGTAAATTAGGTCATTCAGAATTTGAATTTGCACCTTTTGTTGGACACATTAAATCTGGAGGCATTGTACTTCTTGACGAGTTAAACAGAGCACCTTTAGCTGCAAATAATATCTTGTTTCCTTGTTTAGATAACAGAAGATATTTACCTGTAGATGTCGCTTGTGAAGAATGTGATCGTCAAGTTCAAGTAAATCCAGAAACTGTATTTTTTGCAACTGCTAATCTAGGTTCTGAGTACTCTGGTACTAACGCTATAGATAGAGCATTGTTAGATAGATTTTTTCCTATTGAATTAGGATATCCTCAAGAAGAAGATGAAATTAACATCTTAAAAATTCGTACAGGTGTTGATGAAAAATCTGCATCTGCTATTGTTAAAGTTTCTAATGAAATTAGAAAACAATATAAAGACCAAGAATTATCTACTCCAGTTTCAGTAAGACATACTTTACAAACTGCTGGATTAATTGTAGATGGTTTTGAACTTACTAGCGCAATTCAAAGTGTTATTATGCCTCTTTTTGAAGATGGTATTGGTACTTCTGAACGTAGTAAAGTATTATCAATTATTGCTGCGTTTTAATAGGATCAAGCAATCTTGTATGATATATCCTTCACTAATAGCTATTTTGTTTGTTTTTTCCAACATTATTTAGTATCTTATTAAAAAGAGATACTACTATGGAAACAACAAATCTTATTTATGTTTTAAAAGATCCAAGAAATGACTTGGGAGTTTATGTTGGTAAAACAACAATTGGTGTTGAAAGACCTATAAAACACGTGCATTACTCGCATAATGAACATGTAAGAAAATGGGTTGAAGAACTAAGAATTCTTCAGTTATCACCAAAAGTTGAAATACTTGAAAAAGATATTTTGTTAGATCAACTTTCAAATAAAGAGTTGTTTTGGATATCTGAATTTACTGCAATAAATCAAAATTTATTCAATGTTGCACTAATGAAAGAAGCAAAATCAATTTTATTTTTTGAATTAAAAACTGAATTTTTGGAAAATATGGATCATTTTCTTAATGATTTACCACATTTTTTCAAAAGTGTAAGGTGGTCTTACAAATTAACTCAATCACAATTATGTGATTATTTAAATATCAATCGTTCAACTTTAAGTTTAATTGAAAATGGTGAATCTTTGCAAACAACACTTTTGCAAAAAGTTATAAAACTTGCAATTTCATTTTCAAAAAATCAATCAGTAACGATTAATAAAAAACAAAAAATAAGAGTACGATAATGTTATATATAGCATACCGTAATACAGAATTTAACAGTTAGTGTTGGATTTATCATACATAAAATTACAAAAATATGGGTAAAACTTATAAACATACAATTGTTGCAAAATTCAAACAAGGATTAATTGCACTTAAAGATATTCCTGAAAATGTATATAACATGTGGAATCGTCATAACAATGATTGGGGTGAGTTTCGTGCAAAAAAGAAAAGTTTAATAGAAAAAGAACATGGAAAAAGAACGAAGTTTACCAAGTAAACAAATGTGGCAAGCCATGATACATGGTATTGAAAAAGAAATTGTCAAATATGATACAATTGGAAATTTAGTTGAAAGTGTTCGATTACATGTTGAAAATTTAGAAAATGAAAATTCTCCACTTAATCAGCAATTAAAACTTTTTAAAGAATTAAATCCACATGTAATAATTTTAGAATTTAATAAAAAATAAAAAGTCATGAGTATAAAATTTAAAAAAGACTGGTGGAAAAGAAAAGAAGAAGATGCTTATTCTTTTTATGATCCAAGTAAAAAGTTGTTTGATTGGGATTCTGGTAGAACAGGTTACTCTTCTTATTTTGTAAGAGATAATCAAAACTTAAGATCCGCAGCCAAAATGATTGGTTCTATGTTTAGAGTAATTGGTGTTCCAAAAGATATAAAATTTGATCATTCAAATAAACTTAGAGCAGTAAGTGATAAAACAACTATTCCAGTTCCTTTGAACATGTTACGTTCAGAAGATGGTGAATATATGAATCATGATGTAGAGCTTTTAGATGCGTTTTATGGTGCTGCAATTCAAAATGCAGCTCTTGCAACCTTGCAAACAAGAAGCGAATACTCACGTACCATGAATGCGCGAAATAGTGCTACTACTACAACAGTAAAAGATTTGATGTTTTCAATACTAAATACTGAAAGAGTTGACAAAAAATTAGCAGATAGATTTCCAGGTTATTCTAAGTTTGTTCAAAAATTTAAACAGTATAAATATGATAAAACATATGAACCACTTGGTGAAGAAGAACATGCTGGAAAAAGACTTACTGAAACTATTACTAAATTTCTTAGGTATCCAGCACATGTAACTGATGAAGAAGTAGAAGAGTTTGCAAAACCTCTTTCGCAGATTGAAAATTACATGAAAAAACATGGATTTCCAATTACATCTGCAGATTGTGAAAGACAAGCTCAATATCTTTCTGGTGTAATTGATAAATTCATTGTTGCAGAAGAAAAGAAAGAAGAAGAAAAAGGTGATGGTGAAGGCGAAGGTAAAGAAGAAAATGAAGATGAAGGTTCTGGTGGAAAAGCACCTAAACCAAGTAAATCTGACATGAATGATTTAGCATCAAAAATGATGGAAGGAATGATGAATGCACCTGATGGTGATAATTCAGATGATTTTCAAGATGATTTTGATGATTTTACTGACGACATGAAAGAAAAAAGAGCAATGGCTTCAAGTCATAATTTTAGTAAAACTGGTGAATCATTTGATGGTAAAGTTTATTTTGTAAAATCTGAAACTGATAAAAACAAATATCTAAAAGATTTAACAAAAATTAATAGTACAAAAGCTCAAGTTCTTGCTAAGTTATTTTCACGTAAAGCAAAAGATTATCAGTTTTCTATGAAATCCATGCGTTCAGGTAGACTAGATACTAATAAACTTGCAGAAGCAATTCAAAGAGTGCCAACTATTTATGAAAGATTTGGTCAAGTAACAACTAATAAAGTTAATATAACTGTATTGATTGATGAATCAGGTTCTATGGGTTGTGGTGAAAGAATGCCAAAAGCACGTCAAGCAGCAATTTTCATCAATGAAGTATTTAAAAAGCAACCTGATGTTCAATTGTATATTTATGGTCATACTGCAGATGAAAAAAGTCAAGATTGTACTATTAGAATTTATCGTGAACCAGGAACAAACATGGATCCATATGCATTAGGTTCTGCAAGAGCAAGAAGTTACAATAGAGATGGCGATGCAATTTATGCTGTTGCTAAACGTGTTAGAAATAAAACACCTGATCCAGGATTATTATTTGTTATTTCTGATGGTCAACCAGCAGCAAGTGGATATAATGGTCAAGCTGCTATCAATGACACCAGAAAAAAGGTTACTATGGCACAAGCATTAGGATTTCAAGTAATTCAAATTGCAATTGATGAAGAAGTACCTTCAGAAGAGATGTTTGATTATTTTATTAAAATGACAAACATAGAAAATCTACCAAATGATATGATTTCATATGTATCTAAAAAAGTAGATAAATTAATCAAAGAAAAAATGATCATATAATGACTAAATTATTAAACAATATTTGGTTACTATTAGTTTGCTTATTTATCATAGCCATTTCTACAATAGGAATGGTTGTGTTAAGTTTGCATTTAATGAGTAAACCATCTACATTTGCCTTTGTGATGGGTTTAGCATCACTACTTTTGACAATTTTTTCAGCATCTTTTTGGAATATGTTGATATTTAAACAAATAATAAAAATTATTAAAAACAAATTAAACAAAAATTAGATTATGAAAAAATCATTATGGTTATTAGGAGTAGTTTTATCAATGATTGTAACATCATGTACAACAGCTGATTCAAGTGAAGTTGCATTAGTAGTAGATCAAATTGGAAATGATAAAGGTGTTCCAAATATTGAAATGGCAAGTGGATTTATCTTTTATTTCCCACCAACACAGGATGTATTTATGTATCCAACATCAGTTCAACATAAAGTTTGGACAGCAGATGATAGTGAAGATTCTCCAACAGATGAACATATTGATGTAACATCTGCAGATGGAGCTACATTTGGATTAGATGTATCTATTAACTTACAGTTGCAAAGAGCAAGAGCAGCTGATTTATTTATAAAATATAGAGTTGATATGGAAGATTTAATTAATTCAAGAGTTAGAACTATTGTCAGAAAAGAGTTATTAGATAATGCTGTAGGATTTGCATCAGATAGTTTGTTACAACATAGAAACATATACGAATCAGAAGTAAGTAAAACTTTAACAATAGCATTAGAAAAAGAAGGATTTACATTAAATAATATTGCAATTCTTAAAATGCAATTACCTAAATCATATAAAGCAGCTATTGAAAGAAAGATTGCAGTACTACAAGAAACAGCAACTATTATATCTCAAACTAAACAAGCTGAACAAACTGCATTGAAAAAAGTTGCATTAGCAAAAGGTAATTATGAAGCAGCAATATTTGATGCTAAGACAAAAGAAATATTATCTCAACCTAAGTTACTAGAATTATATAAAGCAGAAACAGAAAGAGTATGGGCAAATAGAGGTGTATCTCCTTATGGTTCTAATAATGTTTTTGGTTCAAGTTCTAATATTTTATTAAATAGATAATTATGGAAAAGTTTTATATGGTTCATGTAGAAGGTATGAATTCGCCATCTAAGAAATGGGAAACTTTAGAAGAAGCTGAAGCAGAAGCAGCAAGACTATGTGACAAAGAAAGAAAGAAAACTTTTGTGTTGCAATCAATTCAAAAATATGAGTTGAAAAACATAGAAAAAACTATTCTTTAAAAAATTACCAATGCTCGCTGTTAGGTTGATGGTTTGAAAAAGGGTTAATAGTAAAGTCAGCAAACCAGTAACCCTGAAAGACCAAGGTTGGTAAAAAATAGCCTAAACATTGATGCTTTGTAAATAAAAATGATGATTAAACTTCTCTACAGTTAACGTAGCATCTATGAAGTTGTTATTTACATAAAGATACATACAGAAATGTATGAACGTGAGTTGCCTTGAGAAAGCAATAAATATTAAGAGTATTAAATTGATATACTACTCACGTAATGATTCTCAGCAAGTAGTTAAAGAACCGTTGTGTTACACTTTAATTGGTAGTAATCAACAAACGTCATATTAACTACGTGACCCTACTCTTTTACACAAGGCTTTAAACCTTGCTTGAATATTAATTGTAAAAAAGAGGGTGCAGCTTTTTAGTATTCTTCTACCAAATTTGAAATATAATTTGGTAGTTGAGTGCTAATTTAATATCTTTGGTAAATGAAAGAACAATGGAAACAACTTATAGAGAACCCTAATTACTTTATTTCAAGTTTAGGAAGGTTTAAGAATAGTAAAAAGCAAATTCTTAAACAAAATGTCAACGCAAGAGGATATAATTATTGTAATATTTCTACAAATGGTAAAGTTACTAAAGTAAAAATACATAGATTAGTAGCAAAGTATTTTGTTGCAAATCCTTACAATAAAGAAACTGTCAATCATATTGATAAAGTAAAATCTAATAACGACTATATTAATCTAGAATGGTTAACTAGAAAAGAAAACATTCAACATTATCATAGGTGCTAATAAACTAATCAAAAATTTTATTAAAATGAAAAAACTATTATTAATAGTAATAATACTATTAGGTATGACAAGTTGTAAAAAAGTAGCAGTATCTTCAAGTACTGAAGGTAATCAAGTTGAAGTAGACTTTTTATTTGAAAAAGATGGTATAAAAATGTATCGTTTTGAAGACAATGCAAAATACCACTATTTTACATCAAGAGGTGAAACAATTACAACTCAAACATCTGGATCTGGAAAGAATCAAACAAATTATGAAGAAAATATTCAATAAATTATGAAAAAACTACTATTAGTAGCTCTACTATTTATATTGAGCATGACAACATTTGCACAAGACACATTTGTCAAAAAATATACATCTTTTGTTACTAAAGAAAAAGGTGTATTACAACCATGGGTTTATTCAGAAGTTACAGTTGTATTTAATGCAAATCATTTACGAGATATTGTATTGTATTATACAAGTGGCAAAAATAGAACAATGCATCAAATTTCTGGAGAAGTAGATGGTAAAACATCAAGTGGACAGGGTTATCAAGTAATTGATTGCGTTGATCAAGATGGAACAAAGATTACATTACAATTATTTGATGATGATACTTGTCTTAGAATTCTTATTGCAGATGGATATTTAATTGAATTTCACAGAGATTAATTATGAAAATAGAAAATGAGTTCATTTCATATGAACAAGCATTAGCTTTAAAAGAATTAGGATTTGATGAACCTTGTTTTGGTTATTATACTGGAGATAAAAAACATCTTGTACTAAGACCAAATATGGGTAGGAGAAATGAAGATTTGAATGATATAGTTTGTACTTCACCACTGTACCAACAAGCAATAAATTTTTTGTATATTTGTAGTAATAAACAAATAGATATAGAATTAAAAGGTAGTGATACTCATGAAGAAAGAATTAGAAAAATTGAGAAAGGATGTAAAGATTTGTGGAATCTACAAAATAACAAGTCCAAATAACAGAGTTTATATAGGTCAATCTAATGATATTAGAAGAAGAATATTAACTTATTTTGAACCTAAAGGAGGTTCATCTCAAGTTAGATTAAAAGCTTCATTTAATAAGTATGGTATTGACCTACATGACTTCATTATAGTTGAAGAATGTAAAGAAAGTTTGTTAAATGAAAGAGAAAGATACTGGCAAGAATACTATAACGTACTTAGTAAATCTGGACTTAATTGCAAGATGACAACAACTTTAGATAAATCAGGTACATTAAGTGATGAAACAAAAAAATTAATTGGTAGTAAAACTAAAGGTACTACTAAAACTTGTCAATCTACTATGAAAAAAGTTTATCAATACTCAAAAGACGGTGTATTTTTACAAGAATATATATCATTGAGAGAAGCAGAAAGACAGACAGGAATACATTCATCATCTATTGGACATTCTATTAAAAAAAGAGGTTTTTCTAAATCTGCTGGAGGATACTTATGGAGTTATGACAAACTACAATCTCATTTTGGTCATGTAGGGCAAATAGGTAAACCTATTCAACAATATAATTTAGATAACACATTTATACAAGAATTTGATTCAATTTGTACTGCATCAAAACAACTTAACATAAGTAAATCAGGCATTATTAGATGCTGTAAAGAAAAACAAAAACAATGTGGTGGATTCACTTTTAAATACATAACAAATGAAAATATATAATGAATTAGAATCTTTAGGATTCTTTGAATGGTTAAAAGAAAAAGGTTTTGGTAGTGGTTTTACACCTATAATATTAGATGCTCAACCAATTGATTCTGTTGAAAGAAGTGGTTATAATGCAATAGCTTTCAGATGGTTTAGAGAGAAGTATAAAATATTCTCTTGTATAATGACAGAGTATAGTTATGGTGGAAATATATCTACATACCATATAAATGGTTTACATCAATCAAATATTTCAAAAGGCAATTTCAAAACCTACGAAGAAGCAGAACTTGAATGTTTAATTAAGTTAATATCAATTGTAAAAAGTAATGAGTAAAAAAATTGAACAAACTATTGCTGTTGAAAGAGTTCTTTTAACAGTAAGTGGAACTTATCATCCAGAAGAAAAGGAAGAACGTTATGATGATAATATGACTGGTACTCCAGGAAGTAATGCTGAATTCGAATTAGAATCAGTAAAAGCTGGAGACATAGAAATTATTGAACTTATCAGTAATTCTATATATGATGAGATTATAGATATTGTACTTGATTACCAAAAAGACTAAAAGTTATGGAAAATGTAATAGTATTTATAGTAATATTTTTAGCAATACTTGGATTCTTAACATTAGCAGGTGTTGTAATAGACTATTTAGTAGATAAATTTAACAAATAGAAAATAAATATGAGTTTTGTAATTGAAGATACAAAAGACAAGTTTCATGCAGATCTTGTAGGATTAAAAGTCAGAGGTTTTAAATTTGATGGATTTCCTGCATTTGTTGAAAGTACTATGACTAAATATATTGGTGTTGTTGGTACAATTACTGGTAGTTATGAAAAAGCATGTTCAGTTAAATTTAAAAATAAAGACTGTTTTCATGGTGAAGATAGTTGGCAATATCCTTATCCAGAAATACTTGAACATTTACTTCCTGAAGAAACTGAAGAAGAAAAACACCATGCAATTGAACTTGAAAATCTTAAAAATTTAAAAAAAATTATATGAATTCAGAACAACAACAAGAAATAGTTAGAGCATTGGTTTCTGACTATTTTGACAAATATGGAATACAATATCTTCCATACACAATGATGCACATTGAAAAAAATCATATTATTCAAATTGGTACAAGTATATTATGTACTAAATGGAAAGTAGGTTACCCAGGTGGCAGCTTTGTTCAAGCAATGGTAGATAATAATCTAAGTGAATCATTTGGTAGAGCTGATGATATAAATATCCATTGTATCAGATTCTATTTAATGTTAATGTATAATGTAGGAGCACCTGCAGTGTTATTTGAATAATAATGGAATCGAAATTCATTGAAGGTACAAATGAACAATATTCTATTAGAGAAGATGGTGTTGTTCTAAGTAATTATAGAATTCGTTATTCACCTTCAACTAATAAATACACTAAAGAAATATTTATTAAACCAAAAATCATAATACCTGACAAGTTTAATCAAATAAAAATAAAAATTAATAATAAAAAAACAGGATTTAGTACAAGAAAATTATTACTAAAATATTTTAATTACAACATTTGTTCTAAATGTAGTAATAAATATACACGTTTTCAAAAACAAATATCTGCAATTTGTAAACAATGCATTAATACTAAAAAAAATGCAACAAAAAGAAAATGGTACTCTGACAATGCAGAAATTGTTAGAGAAAAAACATATAATTGGCAAAAAAATATAAATCCAGAAGGATGGAAAAAAATAAAAAAAAAAGCAACTAAAAAAGAAGATGATTTAATT